>Ga0209542_10003770_pt1 | contig 32041 bp, 39 predicted proteins | sample RifCSPhighO2_01_FD_184028 | JGI IMG/M metagenome (GOLD analysis project Ga0209542, IMG submission 184028) | Soil microbial communities from Rifle, Colorado - Rifle CSP2_plank highO2_0.1 (SPAdes) (version 2) | ecosystem: Environmental > Terrestrial > Deep subsurface > Rock core/Sediment ... | reverse complement strand
TTGAAGTGTATCTGGACGGAACTTTGAAACAGACGTTTACGGGTGGGGGTTCTCCTTGGGAAATTACTCTACCGGATGTGACTGACGGTGATCATAAAATTGACATTAAAGCCGAGGATGAAAAAGGTAATTCCGGATCAAGGTACGTAGAGATCGGGGTAAACCAGCCGTGGGGTGCTCCCCTATCCCCCACTGCGACGCCTTAGCTTGACCGGAGTTGGTAGAATAGGGCTGATGGTAGAGTCACACTATGGTTTATCCGATAAGAATTGGCAATCTTTGAAGGATGCGTTAGGTAAGGACGCTGAAGGTTTGATACAATTTTTTGCTGTGGAAACAGTGGGTAGAAAGATGTTGAATCGAAAAGTAAACAGGAGGAAAGATCCAATGGTGCAAATAGGGGTAAGAAGAAATGACGACGGGCGGAGACTAGCAATTGTAGTTGAGAGAGAAGTGGCCTTGGATTTATTGAGAGCAGCGATATATTTAGGCAAAGAATTGCATCCGTCCAGGGGATTAAAATTGCATGAATAGACCTAAAGCTGAATATTGGCAATTTTATCCCGGATGGGGATGATGTCTAAGGAAGAGAGTTGTTTGGAAGCAGAGTGGAAGGTGAGGCGGAGGGTGAGTTTGTCGCCGAATTTGTCAATTAAATCGATTTGTTTAATTAAAGAGCTGATTTTTTGGATGCTTTTGATAATTTCGGCGTAAGGACGGTTGTGGGTGATGTTGACGTCTTCCATGATAGGCGGATATTGGGAGATAGCAGTGTAAGTCCTGGTGGTGGTGGCTTGCGAGATGAGGGGCAGAAGTGGAGTTTCCCAGACGAGGATATTAGAGTGAGTTTGAATGCGGATTGGAAAATCAGCAATACCCATTTCGGAAAGAACAGTTTCGATGATGCCCTTGAATTTACTGTAATTGCCAGAGTTGGTGGAGATTATCAGTCGGGGTTCTTCAAGGGGAAGATCATTTCTGCGAGGTAAATAAACACTGGTGATTTCAAAAAAATCGAACTGGTCAGCTTTACCGGCATTTTCGGTATGGATTTTGAGATGTGAAGGGGTAAGGGTGGTGCGGAGGTACGACCATTCGGAGGTCAGAGGATTTTTGAGCTTTAAGCCGGTGTCGATTTCAACCAACGACCAAGTGTAAACTTCGGTAAAACCCAGGTGAACGAGAAGTGTTTTGAGGCGGTGTTCCCAATAGAAAACTTTATCGTTGCGGTTGGTAGGGAGAGGGCCGGACATGATTTGCGAAGGCAAGTTGTGGTAACCATAAATGCGGGCAACTTCTTCGACTAAATCCTCGGGGATGGAGATGTCACCAGTCCGGTACCAGGGAATTTCGACTTTCCGGTCGGAGAGGACGAGGAATCCAAGACCCGCCAGAAATTGGGAGATTTGTGGAGCGGAGAGATTGATGCCCAGGCGGGAGTTGATAAATTCCGGAAGTGAAAAAGAGGTGGTAAGGGCGTCTTTTGTTTTTCCGGGAGTGTAGATATCCAGGACTTTATCTGACGGTTGACCATGAGTCAGTAATATGAATAATTGAATTGCGGATTGAGTGGTGGGGAGGACGCTATCGGGGGAAAGTTTTTTTTCAAAAAGAACGGCGGCTTGGGTGCGGTGGGCTAAGGACATGGAAGTCTTGCGGATACGGACCGGATCGTAGGTCTGGACGAAGAGGAGGACGTTTTTAGTTTTGGTGTCGACGGCAGAGTTGAGACCGCCCATGATGCCGCAAAGATCTATTAGCTTTCCTGAGCCATCTTCGATGACGATATCACCACCGTGTAGGGTGTGGGTTTTACCGTCAAGAGTAGTGATTTTTTCGCCTTTGCGGCTGGCCCGTAAAGTCATGCGGCGGTTGGTAATTTTGTCATAATCAAAAGTATGGATGGGTTGGCCTAATTCGTGCATCAAATAATTGCTAATATCGACGATAGCGTTGAGAGGACGCATGCCGACTAGTTCCAGGCGTTTGGCTAGCCAGTCGGGAGATGGGCCGATGGTAACGTTTTGGATTAAAACGGCAGTGAATCGGGGACATAAAGTCTGGTCAACTTTTACCTCTAAATAGGGAACTTGGGTAGAAGTTTTGAGAGAAGGTTTGGTAGCAAAAGGGCTTTTGATGAGGCGAGCCCGGCGTTTGAATTGGGGCAGGATAGCGACAGCTTCCCGGGCAAAACCTATTACTGACATACAATCGACGCGGTTGGTAGTGATTTCGATGTCATAAATCCAATCCGTATTACCCCCTCTCTCTCCCCCTCTTAATTTAAGCGGGGGAGCAAATTTTATTAATCGTTCGATGGAGGGACCGCAGAGAGAAAGGGCGGACTGGATTTGCTGGGGGGTAGCGTCGGTGTCTAAGAATTCTCGCAGCCATGAATCTGGAATTAATATGTTCATAGTAGTCTCCCCTTGTTTTTTGCTAGAAAGCCTTTTAATTCACTTGCCGTCGGTGCAGACCGTCCTCCAACTTTTGTACAAGCTAGAGCCCCAGCAGCCGATGCAATCCTAATGCACTCTTCGAGAGGCTCTTTTTTTGAGAGGTGATAGGCAAAATACCCGCAGAAGGTGTCGCCTGCCCCGGTTTCATCAACTTCATTTATTGGAAAGGCCATGTAGGATTTTAGTCCTCTATCCGAGGCGACTACACAGCCATCCCTCCCGGTAGTTATTAAAGCAGTGCCTGTGCCTTTGTTTTTAAAATGAGTTGCCAGTTCACTAGCGGACGCGTTATTCATACCTGATATCATTCGGGCTTCCCATATGTTAGGAGTGAAGTAGTCTATGAGTTTGTAAATGTTTTCGGGAAGTTTTTCCGGGGGGGCAGGATTGTATACTGTAATTAATCCCGAGGTTTTGGCAATAGTTAAGGCCTGGATGACGGTTTCCAGCCTTACCTCAGAGTTAACGAGTAGCACTTTGGCGTTTTTTATGAGAGAAATTTTTGTCTCAATGATATTGGGAGTGAGTTGATATGTAGATTGGCGTATACCTATGAATCCTGGGGTACCAGAGGGATCTACAATGATTCCAATTAAGTCCGTCCGGATATCTTTATAATTGATTATTCCGTCAGCGTTGATACCTTCTTTCTTGAGGTTCCCTATGATTTGTTTTGAGAAGTTATCGTTGCCTATTGATCCGATGAAGTTGACAATCCCTCCCGATCGTTTTACCGCTGTAGCTTGGTTAAATCCTTTTCCGCCGGGACATAGTTCGTATGAGCTAGCTTGCACAGCTTCGTTGACCTTTGGCCATTGTTTAACAAAGTAGGTGAGGTCCATTGTTAAACCTCCTAATACTATGACATCGCTTCTGGCTGCTGTTTTCATTAGAATTGGTTTAAGAATCTAATGTCGTTGGAATAGAGCAGGCGGAGGTCCGGGATTTTGAGGCCGGATTTCATCATGTAAGTGCGTTCGACACCCCAGCCGAATGCAAACCCGGTGTATTTTTGGGGATCAATTTTGCCGGCACTTAGAACGCTGGGATGGACCATGCCAGCGCCGCCAAGCTCAAGCCAGCCCTCTTTACATAAACGACAACCCTGACCAAGACAGATGTCACAGGTGACGTCGACTTCGAAGGACGGCTCTGTAAACTGGAAGTGAGACGGGCGCAGACGGGACTTTCTGTCAGGGCCGAAAAACTGATGCACGAAATAATCAATTGTGCCTTTAAGATGGGCGATGGTAATCCCGGTATCGATAACCAGACCCTCGAACTGGTGGAACATGACAGTATGGGAGACGTCCGACTGGCGGCGGTAGCATTTGGCGATGTTTATCATTCTAATTGGCGGTTTTTTGACGCGTTCCATTTCCCGGACTTGGCCGTTACTGGTATGGGGAGTGAGCACAATTTGGCCGAGTTTGGGGTGGGGTGGGGCGTCAACGAAGAAAGTTTCCCACTCATCGCGGGCAGGGTGATCGGGAGTCATGTTGAGCGACTCGAAAGTGTACCAGTCCCAATCGGTTTCAGGATAACGGACGCGAATAAAACCGATTTTTTCGAAAACGATGCTGATTTCTTCAATGGCTTGGCTTATGGGGTGAAGATGGCCGAGGCGAGGCTTGAGACCGGGGAGAGTGGGGTCACCCTCAATTATTAATTTTAAATTTTCTATTTTCAATTTTGGATCCAGAGATGCCTGGATGGCAGATTTGACGTCGTTGAAAAGTTTTCCTATTTCCGTCCGCTCGGCCGGCTCCAAAGATTTGAGTTGTCCGGCAATTTGGGCCAGCTGGCCGGATTTGCCCAGGTACTGAATTCTGATATTTTCCAGCTCCGCCTGATCTTGGGTCTGCATAATCATGGCCAGGGCTTCGTTTTTAAGGTTTTGGAGTTTGGCTTTGTCGATTCCAGAAATTAATGAAGGAGATGGTTCAACAACAGTTTTTTCAATAGGAAAGTCCATTTTGTAATGCACAAATGTATTTTCATTCTCGTATGTAACGTTGATTTGTGAGAAGAGTGATATTTCGGATGTGGATTTGACTTGAGTTCCTCCATCAGGAATAGGAGGAAAATCTCCAATCCAGATAATTCGTAATGGCTTGTTTTTTGGCAGGTGTGAAGGAACCCAGGAAACTCTTTTTTCCAGTTCTGCCAAGGTGACAAATTCAGAAAAGATGGGAAGGTCCTTTCTGATTAGCTCGTTGGCCTTTTCTTTAATCCGGCGCTCTAATATTTTATTGATTATGCCTTGGTACTTCATATAGGGTTTCCGGCCGTGATCAGCCTCGATAGGGGTTAAATCCGGGAGTAGGGACATAATGGCTTCGTGGAGAACATGGCCGGCACTATGGACTTGCATATTATGGAATCTTCTTTGCCAGTCGATCAGACACTCAGCTTGTTGACCGACTGAAATATTCCCCTTCAGTTTTCCCTCGTGGATTACGGAGTCTCCTTTAAGGACGACATTTTGAATTATTGCTTCTCCTGTCTGGGATTTAATGACACCTTGATCTGAAGGTTGGCCGCCCCCCCGTGGATAAAAGATAGTTTGGTCCAAAATTATTTCGATGCGGTCAGATTTGGGTGTTTGTAGAATTTCTTGGACGATAGCAGAGCAGGTTTTGATGTAAGAGTTTTCCAGAAAAAGTAGCTTGTTGCCCATAAGGTTATTTTACACGGAAATAACGGCTTAAGGGAGTCCCCTACCCTATTTCGAGATGGGAACTCGATAAGACGTTATTCCTTAAGGAGCAATTCATGGTTATCATAGACAACCAAGTTACGGACAGGCATGCCTACCCAGGCGTCTTTGGGCCGGTGCACAACTGTTAGGTTGTACCTATGGACCAAAGATGGGGGAATTCCTCCTTCGGTATACTCAACTTGAATAAGCTTGCATAAGACGCATCGTTTGATGTGAGCTGCTAATTGCAAGGTTGCCCAGGAACCATCAGTTGTTCTGAGATTGTTGGCAGTTTCACATTGAGCCATAATAATCACCTCCTTTCTACTAGCCTCCTACGCGTAAAGCTTCGAAAGCCAAAGAAAAACCCCGCTAAGCGGGGTTGACTTACCACCCACCCCGCATTACGAGGTAAAAAAGAAAGCAAAAAATACTTTTCGGGTGGCTGTTTTCATATGGCTATAAGTATTATACTCCCGCAGCACCAAGAACGGCAACTTCGAGTTTTTCTATCCGATCTGTGCGATTACTCATTTGGCCGGAGAGAACCGTTTGCTCCTCATCAAATTTCTTGAATTGACTGGCAATATCGGTCAGTTGAGTAACTACTGTGTCGACCTTTTGGTCGATACTGTTAGCCTTTTGGTCGAGACTATCAACTTTAAGTTCGAGACCGTTAACTTTCTGTCCGAGGCTTTTTAATTCACTCTTAATTTCGTCGGTAGCTGACTTGACCTCTTCAGAAACAACGTCTTTAATAATTTGCCGAGTGAGGGTGGACATAGGATCACTCTAAACTTGGGACTTGACCTTGTCAACCGATGCACGATATATGATGGTGGAGTTCACCCTGGAGATTAAGTTTTGAAAAATGGTTGACTATGGGGTAAAATGTCAGCCAGATGACAAGATTTTCGATTACTATGTCTGGAGGGCCGAAGGAGGGGGAATCCAGGTTGGCGAGGATTCTCACTAAATTGACTCTCGAAGAGCCGGGGTTGGCTTTGGATTGCCGTGATCAGGACACTCTTGCCTTGGCGTTGCCGGAGTTGTTGAGAAGGGCTATGGCTGAAGCGGATAGAATTTTAAGAGAAGACTCTGGTCACAAAGAGTAAGATTGTGGGTGCTAGGTTTGGGAAGAGGTCTTGAGGCCGGAGGTTTTGGCGATTTGGGAGAAGACGTGGGGGTGGCGGACGGCCAGATCGGCGAGAATTTTGCGATCAATTTGGATATCGGCTTTTTTTAGGGCGGCGATGAAGGGGGAATAAGTCAGACCGGCGGAATGGAGAGCGGCGTTGATACGCAGAATCCAGGTGCGGCGCAGATCCCGGCGGCGAATACGGCGGCCAGCGAAAGCATACTGGCCGGCGTGAAGAACTGCCTCATGGGCTACCTTGTACAAGCGATGCTTGGTCATGCGGTACCCCTTGGCTAGCCGGAGAAGCTTTTTGTGGCGGCGAAGACGGGGGGATTTGACACGCATATAAAATTTCTAATTTCTAAATAATGTTCAAATTTAAATTCAATAATTATGCGATGGCCATGAGGCGTTTAACCCGGCGGGCGATTTTGCCGGTGACTACCAGGTGGCGGCGATAACCCCGCTTTTGGGAAGCGGATTTATTACGCTTTAGGTGGCGGCCAAAAGATACGCGGCGGAGGATTTTGCCTGAGCCGGTGATCTTGAAACGGCGGACGGCTGATTTGCGGGTTTTTTGCTTCATATTAGGTGTTAGTGATTAGGTTTTAGTGACTAGTTTTTTTGTTGGTGTCAGGGTGGCGATGAATTGGCGGCCCACCCACTTGCCAGGCTGATCGATAACGGCTAATTCTTCCAAGGCTGTCACTGCCCGATCCAACATTTGCGGACCGAACTCCTTGTGAGTCAGCTGACGACCAACAAACTTGACGGTGATTCTGACCTTGTGGCCATCGGTTAAGAACCCTTGTGCCCGGCCGATCTTGATAGAAAAATCGTTTTGGGCCATAAAGGGCGTTAAACGAATTTCTTTAAGATCAACTTTTTTGGCAGACGCTTTGGCTGCTTGCTCCTTTTTGGCCAGCTGGTAGAGAAACTTTTTGTAATCTATCAGCTTGACCACCGGGGGCGTAGCCAGGGGGGCGATTTCGACGGCATCCACGTGCAGTTTGGCAGCTTCCGCAAGAGCTTGTTCCTTGGAAACGAGGCCAAATTGCGTCCCGTCCTCCCGTAACAACCTGACTTCCTGGCTTTTGATGAACTGGTTGATGCGGTAAGAGGGATGGCTCACTATTAGTTTGCAAGATTATATCAGGCCAGACTCCTGGTGGCAATTTCTTTTATGACGGAGGCGGAGAATTGAGGCATTGATTGGGAGAATGTTTTGGCGATGCCGCGCTTTCTGACCGAAACTGAGTTGTCTTGTGCTTCCCTGTCCCCTACCGCCAGGATGTACGGGACTTTTTGCAGTTCCCAGTCGCGCACACGGGCAGAGAGAGGCTCGTTGCGGGCATCCAGCTCGCTTCTGATACCAGCGTCTTTAAGTACCTGATGGACTTTTTGGGCGTAATCGAGATGCTTGTCGGTGATGGGGAGAACTGCTGACTGGACAGGTGCGAGCCAGACGGGGAAAGCACCGGCAAAATGCTCGAGGAGAAAACCTACAAACCGTTCGCTTGAGCCCAAAGGGGCCCGATGCTGGACGATGACATACTTTTGGCTGCCGTCACGATCGGTATATTTCAGATCAAAACGTCGGGGCATGAAAAGATCGATTTGATTAGTGGAAATTCCATATTCAGTACCGATGGCGGATTTGATCTTGAAGTCCATTTTCGGTCCATAATGAGCTGCTCCTTCATCTTCGACTACGTATTTGACACCAGCCTTGTCCATGGCCGCTCTGGATAAGCTTTCGGATTTTTGCCAGAGTTCTTCTTCGCCGTGATATTTGTCTTTCTTGGCCGGATCACGCAGACAGAGAACAATATAATAGTCTTTCAGACCTAAAGCATCGTAATAATATTGGTGCAGGCGGATAATTTCAACAAAAACATCAACTGCCTGATCCTCGGTACAATAAACGTGAGCGTCATTTTGACAAAAAAGACGGGGCCTCAAAATTCCATTTAGGGAACCGCTGTCTTCATATCTGGCGACTGTTCCATATTCAGCCAGCTTTAGGGGGAGGTCACGGTAACTACGCATTTTTGATTTGTAAATCATATGATGGAAAGGACAGTTCATAGGTTTGATGAAATATGTCTCTTCCTTGTTTTCGCCGGGTACCGTAACTTTGTACATTTCATCTTCGAAATAAGGCACATGGCCGGAGGTGACGAACAACTCGCGCTTGGTCAGAAAAGGTGTGCTGACTCGCTGGTAACCCCATTTGGCTTCCGTCTGCTTCCCCCATTTTTCCAGCTCGTCTTTGATGATGGTACCTTTGGGCAGCCAAAGCGGTAAACCGGGACCGATTTCATCCGCGAAAGTGAAGATTTCCAGGTCTTTGCCTAACTTTCGGTGATCGCGTTTTTTTGCTTCCTCCAGTATTGTCAGATAGTCGTCCAGTTCTTTTTGGGTGGAAAAAACGGTGCCGTAGATGCGCGTCAACATCTTGTTTTTTTCACTCCCGCGCCAGTAGGCACCGGCGATACTTAGGAGTTTGAAATGTTTGAGCTGGCGGTCCGGGTGGTCGACGTGGCCGCCGCGGCATAAATCCCAGTATTGGCCGGACTTGTAAAATGTAAGTTTTTGGCCTTCATTGGTAAACTCGTCTATCAATTCGTGCTTGTAGGCATTTCCGGGATATTCCTTTTTTGCCGCATCAGTGTCAAGTTCGTACCGTTCGAAGCTTTTCCAGGCGGGTAATATCCTGGTCATTTCGGCTTCGATGCGAGGTAAGTCATTTTGTGTGATTTTTGTATCACCAAAGTCAAAGTCAAAATAGAAGCCGTTTTCGATTGACGGACCGATAGTGCGGAGGGCTTTGGGCCAGAGCTGCATGACTGCCGCGGCCAGCAGATGGGCGGCTGAATGGCGGAGGTTGGTTTGTTCGTCGTTCATGGTTAATATTAGTTTACCCCACTTCGCTCTTGCGAGCTACGTTAGGGATTTTCGCTTCGCTACGAAAAAAGCCTCCGTTTCGTTAGTCCCAGGGTTCCAACTAACTACTGTGGTGGCTTGATACGTCCGTTTTGGCTCGGACAGCCTTTTGGCCATAGAGGTGGTGAGTCTCCATGAGTACACCAAAATTAATGTGATATTAGTTTAACAATATGATTTCGTTTTGTAAATGGGTTAATATCCAAAAGGTTTCTTACTACCACGCTACAGAGTATGGTAGTTAGGTAACCAGGGATTTAAGTAAATCAAGATCAACTTTGCTGGGACCGGAACGATTTATGCCTGGTGTTTCCAAGATAAGGGGAGGGAAAGTTTTGGTTTTTAATTTTAAATTCGTTATAAATTCCCTGAGTGTTTCCAGGCCAATCTTGCCTTCGCCAAGGTTTGCATGGCGGTCACGACGGGAAGAGAAATCAACCAGAGAGTCGTTGAGATGGATAACTGACAGAAATTTGAGACCGATTAAGCGGTCGAATTTGTCAAGTACTATGTCCAGGGGATAACCTGAAGCGAAAGCATGCTGGGTGTCCAGACAGATGCCGATTTTTGACCTGTCCCCTACCCTTTTTATTATTTCTGCCAGTTCTTCAAATTTGTCCCCGACAATACCGGAGTGACCTGCGGCGTTTTCCAAAATAAGTTTGGTACCTTTGGGACTGCTGTCCAGGACGTAGTTAATAGCAGCGACAATTTGGTCGATGGTGGAGGACAGACCCTGACCTTTGTGGCTGCCGATGTGGAAAATGGTACCGACGGCATCGATAGTGCCGGCTAACCTCTGATAAAAAATCAGGGAGTTGATACTGGCTGTGAGTAAAGCCTTACTTTCGGAAGCAAGATTTACCAGATATACACTGTGGAAGAAATGCGGCCCGATTTTAAATCGAGCTTTTTTGGCCAGATACGTCTTAATTACCTGTGGGGAAAAAGTACGGGTTTTGAGACTTCTGGGGGAGGAGGCAAATGTCATAAGGCAATTGGCTCCTAAACCGACAGCCCTGTCAATGCACTTGTCAAAGCCACCGGAGATAGAAACGTGCGCGCCGAGATACATGTGGGCACTAAGGGTTTCGCACCCCTGACCTCTTCGATGTCAACGAAGCGCTCTACTGCTGAGCTAAGTGCCCGCGGGCAAGAGCCTGCTGATTAATTATATCACTGGAAGAATTGGGCTATTCGACTTATCGGATGATTTGAGGGAGGGAAGTTGGGAGTATAATTTAGCCATAGCGCGGATACCTAAGTGGAAGTTGTCTAAGGAGAAGTGTTCGTTGGGACCGTGGACGTTTTCGTCGGGGAGACCGAATCCGATCATCACGGCGGGGATATTCAGAGCGGAAGTGAGGGTCGAGACAGCGCCGATACTACCACCCTGGCCGACAAAACTGGCAGGATGACCGAAAGTATCAGCTAGCACTTGTTTGGCCAGGCGATAGACAGGATGGGAAGTCGGTGCTTTGTAGGGAGAAGCCACCGGATAGCGGATGATCCGGACGACAGTGTTACGCGGTGTGCGGCGGGTGATAAAGCGAGAGAGAGAGGCATAGATCCGGTCGGGGTCCTGTCGGGGGACGAGGCGAAAGCTGAGTTTGGCAGAAGCTTCGTGGGGGATGATGGTTTTGGTGCCATGGCCGGTGTAGCCTGAATCCAGACCGGTGATGTCCAGGGTCGGTTCGGTCCAGCGGCGCTGATTTAAAGTGAGGTCGGGACTTCCGGAAGAAAGATAGTAAAATCGGCCTTCTTTGAGGAGCTGGGAAGGGGCCGGCTCAAGGTGGCGGAAATCCGCCAGTTCCTGGGGGGTGGGCCTGACGACACCGGTATAGAAATCCGGTAATAATATTTTCCCGTGCCTGTTTTTGAGCTGGGAAAGAAGGGCAGTCAGAAGGAAGGCCGGATTGGGAGCCAAACCTCCGAATTGGCCGGAATGAAGATCATTACGGGCGGTTTGCAGGACAATTTCTATATCCATGACGCCGCGAAGAGAAATGTCGATGGTGGGATGTCCCGGCTGAAGCATTTCCGTATCTGAAAGTACCAGGTAATCCGCCTGGAGTAAGTGGTGATAGTCCCTGACAATAGTTTCTATTCCGGGGCTGCCGATTTCTTCTTCGCCTTCAACCAGAAACTTGAAGTTGACCGGGGGGTGGAAGGCTAAGTTTTGGCTGGCCAAAACGTGGATTAAGAATTGGCCTTTGTTGTCCGCGGCACCGCGGGCGTAAATACGGTTTTTTCTGATATTGGGCTCGAAGGGAGGTGAATGCCAAAGACTGGGGGCACCGGGCGGTTGGACGTCGTAGTGGCCGTAAACTAGCACGCTAGGGGCTAGGGGGTTTGTGACTAGCTGAGCGAAGACGGCCGGGTGGTGGGGAGCAGGGAGGAGTTGAGTAGAAAACCCAAGTGATTTGAAGAGATTAACCAGAAATTGCCGGGCAGAAGCCATGTCCGGCTGATGCTCGGTTAAGGTGCTGACACTGGGAATCCGCAGTAAATCGGAAAGTAAGTTTATCTGGGAGGTCATCAGGGTGCATAGTAGTAATTGGCTCAGCTTTCGTAAAATCGTGCTCGCATGCCTGGCGGTTGCCGGCGTCCGGCTGCGCGCGATTTTACTAGAAAGCCTGCGCCATATGTGGTAATTTTAGCAGAAGTTTTGCTTAACCCGTGGACATGACCATGTAGCGTTCGGAGGAAAGCATGTACTTGGTACCGGATTTTGAGACCTGACCCCAGTAAAAACCGCGTTTGCCGGCCCGGGCGTTGGCTGTAGCCAGCCAATTGCGGGATGATTCAACCCGTTTTCTGAGAGTCATAATGACTTCGCGCAAGTGGATAAAGAAATTTTTGTGGTAAATTCCGGGCCGGCTGGGAATCTGGGCAGTGGCTTTTTGGACTTCCTGAGCAAATTCACCCGCAGATTTGGCAAAGGTCTGGATTTCCTGCTTGAGGGCCAGGATTTGCTGTCTGATTTCGGCAGTCTGGCGGGAAGCGAAAGCTTCCTGCTGACGCTGGAGTTCTGCAAGCTGCTGACGGAATCTGGATTCGGCTTGTTGTTCACCTCTGGATTCGGCAGACTGAAGCTGGGAGAGAGAGACAGACTCATTGGGATTTAATACACCGGAACCTGATATACCGAAAGACTCCGGTAAATCGGAGGCGACTATCTGTTTGGCTTGGGTTTTGACCTCGTCGACCACACCCTTACCCAGGTCGCGCAAAGCCTCAAGAAAGTTGTCGTGAACGACAGCATTACGTTTTGATTTTCCGGTGGAAGCCATGATAGACTATGGGATAGTTATAATGGGTATATTATAACAGGTTTTGCAAGAAGTCCAGAGTGGCTTTGCGATCCTGTAATTTAGCCCGGGTCTGGATGTGGGAGAGAATGAACTCGGTCTCCAGGTCGGTCCGGGATTGCCGGATGAGCTCGGATTTGAGGTCTTCGGGGCGCATTTTTTTGGTGGCTAAATAGCTTTCGGGGGTCAGCCCCAGCCGGGTGAGATTTTCGGCCAGTGAAGAGAGGCGGTGGTTGGCTTCCTCTTCGACTAAGAGATCCGGGATTTTGAGAGCAGTTTTTTGGCGTAAATAGTCAAGAAAGCCGTTAAGTTGTTTGATAGTTTTGGGGGGTTTTGTAGGAAGATTTAGATTGACTATAGGGGCTTCGCAGGTGGTGGCCGTGATTTGCCAATCTTGTCCAACATTTCCGGAATCGATATGCAGGTGAGGCAGGAGCGCGGGTTTGAGTTGGTGATCCGTGACGGCCCGGGAGTAAATTTGGGGGAGGAGTTTTTGAACCGCTTGGGAAAGAAGCCGGGCGCGGTCAAGACGGGGTTCGACTAAATGCCGGGGAGCAGAGCCGGGACGAAAACCGGGCAGGCGGGCGGTTTTGATTGCGGCCAAGACCTCTTTTTCTAGAGCTGACTGAATTTCCGGCCAAGGCAGGGTGAGGCGGATTTCGAGAGTGCCGTTTTCCAGTCGGGTAAGGGTTGAAGCGGGCGGGGGCATGATTTATTTACCCAGGAAAGCTGCAGCAATAATTTTGTCCCCGGCTGTAAGACGATTGATTATATCCATTCCGGAAATAACCCGGCCGAAGTAAGTGTACTGGCCATTGAGGAAAGATGAGTCCTTTTTGACGATAAAAAATTGGGAGTCGTTGGAAAGGTCTGCGGGGACGGTTTTGCGGGCTACACCCAGACTGCCGGCAGCGAAGTTTTCCGCTGAAGTTTCCGTGGGTAAAGTGGTGGAGCCACCGGTACCGTCGCCGGCGGGGTCACAACCCTGAACGACCCAATCCTCTACCCGGTGAAAAGTGAGATTGTCGCAATATCCGGAATTCCATTTGGAGAGAAAATTAGTGACTGTTTTGGGAGCCAGGTCAGGGCGAAGCTCGACGGTAAAATTGCCTTTGGAAGTGGAAATTTCCACCCGGGGGCGGCCGGTAATCGGGGTGGTAGGTCCGGGGGTCGGGAGCTCCAGCTGGGTGCTGGTGGTGAGACTACCAGGAGGCAGGAGGCGGGAGCGGTTGCGGAATAAATAGATGACTATAAGAGTCAGTAGAATGGATAATACAGTCAAAGTCCCACGGGAAAGTTTCATTGGTGCAGATGATACAATAACTAAATTCAAAATACAAAATTTTTTAATTTAACAGGGTTTGTGATATATTATGGGATCTATGAGTCGGGAGAGACAGTTTTTGAAATTTATTTTTACAGAGGCACTGGTGGTTAGTGCGATTGCGACTGGTGTTTCATTGTGGGTAGATTTGAAGTTGGCACCGGATGATAACCTGATGCGAGCAGTAACGCTGGGAGTGTTGGGGTTAGCTGCCTATCTTGACTATAAGTCTACCTTGGCTATTTTGGATGAAGGCGGGGTAGAGGTTAATCCTTGGCTTCCTTCACGACCGGATAAAAGACAGTTATCCAGAAGTGTGCGGTTAAATTTTGCCGTCAGTTCGCCCTTTTTATTGGTGTACTGGCCAATTGGTATGGTAGTGGGAGTGGGGAGGATGTACACGGCGGCAAGGAACTTTTGGGATGCGGGGAGAATGAGAGGGCAGAGATTTTAATTGGATTGGGAAAATGACACTATTTGTACACGGCTTGAAGAGCGGTTTTTCGGAGGGTGCGTCGTCGGACTGATGTCCTCTTCCTTGACATTCGGGTTAAGTTCGGGTATTAAGAAAGAGATGATCCAGAAGTTGAGCGTGCCGGTGTCGGTGACCCTGGTATTTGACCACAGGCGGCGGACAGCGGCCCCGACACAGGTGGTGTTTGACGGCCGGGAATACCGGATTTTGAAAGTGGGGTTTCATCACACTTACCGGCGGGGGCGGACTTTGTTCCAGGTGTTTTCCGTGGCGGCGGAAACGGTTTATTTCCGGTTGGTTTTGAACACGGATAATTTATTTTGGACGCTGGAGGAAATTCATGACGGTGAGGCTGGTTAAGTTGGGTTTTAATCCTAAACCGCCGACGGTGATGCATCTGGACTTGAACTCGTGCTTTGCGAGTGTCGAGCAGCAGGCTGACCCGTTTTTGCGGGGCCGGCCGGTGGCGGTGGCGGCCTATGACAGCCCGGGGGGATGCATTATCGCTCCGTCGGTGGAAGCCAAGCAGGCGGGAGTAAAAGTGGGGATGCGGGTGAGGCAGGGGCGGAGCTTGTGCCCGGAACTGACGGTACTGCCGCCTGATCCCAACAAGTACCGGGCGGTGCACCTGGCTTTAAGGAAGCTTTTGGAGACTTATACCGATAAGGTTTGCCCTAAGTCGATTGATGAGTTTGTGCTGGATCTGGAGGGAGCGCCGGCTTGGCGAAGGGGGATGGTGCAGGCGGCCGGGGAAATAAAACGGCGGATAAGGGAGGAGATCGGAGAATGGCTGAGGGTGTCGGTGGGAATAGGGCCGAACAGATTTTTGGCTAAAACCGCGGCATCGTTGCGCAAGCCGGACGGGCTGGAGACGATTGACGAATCCAATTTCCGCCAGGTGTACCGGCGGCTGGCGGTGACGGATCTGTGCGGAATCAAAACCGGGAACCTGGTCAGACTGAACGGCCAGGGGATATTCACGGCGGAGGATTTTTACCTGGCGGATGAGGCGAGGCTAAAGGCGGCGTTTGCGTCGGTGGCGGGATACTATTGGTATTGCCGATTGAGGGGGTGGGAGATAGACGAGGTGGTCTTTGGCCGGCGGAGTTACGGCAACAGCTATGCCCTGCCCAAGTCCCTGACGGACCCGGAGGAGCTGCTGCCGATACTTCTAAAGCTGGTGGTCAAAATGGGGGCGAGGGTACGGCGGGCGGGGTGGCGGGCACGGGGGGTACATGTGAGTTTGTTGTACCGGGACTGGTCGCATTGGCACCGGGGACAGGTACAGGCGGAGACGGTGTTTGATGACCGGGATATTTATGCGGCGGCGGTGAAGATTTTGGGAGCCTGTCCGTACCGGAAGCCGGTGCATACCCTGGCGGTGTCCTGTTTTGACCTGGTGAAGGCCGGATCGGCGCAAATGTCTTTATTCGGGGAGGCGGAAAGGAAGGAGCGGCTGGCGAGAGCCATAGATGAAATAAACGACCGCTGGGGACAGTATGTGATCACTCCGGCCCTGATGCTGGGGACGGGGGAAAATGTGCCTGATAGAGTGGCTTTCGGGGGAGTAAAAGAGCTGGAGGAGGCGGTGATGGCGGCGGTATAATATGCTGATGTGCGGGAGGTACGGATTTATACCGGGAAAAGATTTTTACGACAGGTTTGAGATAACCAACCGGGATTTTGACCTGCATACGAGTTACAACGTAGCTCCGGGGAGGACGATGCCTGTCGTTGTCATGAACAGCCCAAAAAAAATAACTCTGATGCGCTGGGGACTGATCCCCTTCTGGGCTAAAGATCCCAGGATAGGATACAGGACGATAAATGCACGAGCTGAGGACGTGAGTAACCGGCCGAGCTACCGCCGGGCGTTTAAAAATCAGAGATGCCTGGTACCGGCCTCGGGTTTTTATGAATGGAAAGCGGGAGAAAAAAAGAAGACACCGTATTATTTTAGGAAAAAAGGCGGTGAAATGATGGCATTTGCCGGGCTTTTTGATATCTGGAAAGACGGTGAGGGGGAGGAGCATAAAACTTATACAATTATCACTACCGCAGCCGGTAAGTTACTGAAAGAAGTTCACGACAGGATGCCGGTAATATTATCCAAGGAAAGTGAGGATATATGGGCGGATAATATAAAATACACGGGGGAAGAGCTAAGAGATTTGATGAAGCCGGATGAAAAAAACGAACTGATCGGTTACGAAGTGGCTACCCGGGTAAATAATACGGCTAATGATTATCCGGAATTGATAGACCAAATTAAAAAAGGAGATTTTTGATTATTGACAGAATGGAAATGAGAGGTTAATATGTCAAAGCTTTCGCAAGAAAGCCGTCCGCAAGGACGTTGAAAAACCCGTGTCGCAAGATGCGGGTTTTTCTTTTGAGTATGAAGTGATAAAATGGGCGGCTATGGCTAGTTTTGCAAAGGAGTTGAATCAAGCAATTGTGGAGAAGATGGATGCGGCGATCCAGCAGGTGAAGAGGGAGGGATTGAAAAGGAATGGGGGGTGTTTAGCAGTGGCTATTGATGGATTGGTGAGAGGGCGCCTTAAGGATAGTGATTATTTAGGACATTTAAGAATAGGTGCACAGGGGAAAGGAGTTAGAGCAGAGGATGTCTTAGCAGTGGTAGAAACGATGGCGGAGGTGCTAAAAAGCGAGGTGAAGTGTTATTCAGCTTCTGCTCGACCGATGGGGTTGGAGGATGTCGCCAGCCGAGAGCTGACTCGGCGAGAAGCGGAAGAGATGGCTAGGCGGTTGGCATGCGAAAAAAGTTTGGGGGTATTAGTGCTGAGCCAAGGTGAGAATCTAAATGGTAATTGGGGCCATGTTATGAGTTTGATTGGAAATGAGGAAGGGGTTTTACGGGTTGATGGACGGTTATCCCGCAGGAGAAAAGTGACGGAAGTAACATCTAGGGGGGCGGCAAATATTTTGCGGAGGGGACAGCGACGGAAGGGACTGATTGTGGAGATTTAGGGTGGCCGTGTGATGGTGATCACACACCGGGTGTGTGATGATTTTGGATGTGTCGTTTAAAGGACTAATTCTTGAAATGAAAGATCAAGCCTGACTTTAGTTTAGATAATCACAAAGTCTTTACTAATTGATTGAAGAATTAAACTTAACCTCTACTATTACCTAAAATTCTATCCTTTCACAACTTGGTGCACGCCCAGCTTTTATTTGTACCGCGTACGCTGCTTCATTTTCATCTGCTGCAACTAAATATATAAAAGATTTCGCTTGACGTTCAAATTCTACCAAAGAAACCTCTCTTCCTCCTGCGAGACGAACAGTATTTTGATTGATTATAAAAGCGCCTGTCGCCTTTATCAACTCTTCGCTATTAGTAGCCCTAATCATGATTACTATTATACAACCGATTCCTATAATGACAAGGTTGGGGGTCGCTTATGTAGGCTTATTAAAGAAAGATCACACACCGGGTGTGTGATGTTTGCTATAAAATCTGCGTGTCTGATATACGGTGGGCTGGAGAGGACTCGAACCTCCACGCCTTGCGGCATACGCTCCTAAAGCGTACGTGTATTCCAATTTCACCACCAGCCCAAATATGCGTATTTTAACATCTTAATATCTGTGTTTATATCTAATTTGGTGGTATGAGTTTTCCAGCTGGACTTTCAGTTGATTATGCCCCTTACCTCCTTTTAGAAAATATTCTCGTTTTTTCGCATCAATGCGATTAATATAAGCTTCGTAGTATATCAGCTTCAATGGTCTTCTGTTCCTAGTGGCGATCACATATCCGGAATTGTGTTTTTTAACCCTGCTCTTCAAATCCGGCGTATAACCAATATATAACTTCCCATCCACTTGGCTGATCAACACATAAACATAATCCACCTAATCATTTTACACAGAAGCGTACGCTTAAACACCATCACGCTAAGCGTGATTGAAGGGACGCTGAGCGTCCCAAACAAAAAGCCCCGGCTCCTGCCCGATGCCGAGGCTTTTTAAAATTCCACCGTCCCGACTTTCACCGGAACCGCGGAACCTAGCACGTATTGTACTACAGGACTACCTAATTGTCAATCTTATGGGCTTTTATAAAAATGCTGGGACCGAAATAAAGGGGGGAAAGAAGGGGTTGGGAAATTTTCTCCAGGGTGAGAAGAAATGATATGGGTAAAACTTGCTTTATTAAGGGATGGCGGAAATTGGAGACGGACAAAATCTGATCAATTGCAAATCCCGATTGAAGAAGAAGTTTTTTGACAGTAGCAGGATGGTGGTTGACGAAAGGGATGGAGTTTTTTTTGATGTTAGTCGAACTTCTTTTTTCCAGGGGAGTAAGGAGGATGGGTTGGCCAACGAACATGCTTTTGAGCCGGGATTTGAAGTTTTGGGAGTTGGCGAACTCGAAAATAAAAATACCTCCGGGTTTGAGTATCCGATGAGTCTCCTGAAAGACTTGCAGGAGATTTGGTAGGTGATGGGCGACCCGGATAAGAACAGCCAGGGAGGTGGTGCGGGCAGGGAGACGGGTGGATTGTGCGGTACCGGACAAAATGGTGAAATGAGACAGATTCAGAGATGGGGAGGCGGCTAAGTATTTTTGGGCAAGGCTGCGCTGACGGGCGGAAGGATCAATAAGAATAATGCGGCGGCAGAACCGGTGAAGCGTGGGAACGAGGCGGCCGAAACCGGCGCCGATGTCAACGCAGGAGGGAAATTTATACCCTCTCAGGAGAGATGTGAGAGCGATTGTCTCGGCTTGCTGTTCATAACTCCTCTGAGTCCAATACTCGGGGTAGGAGTATTGGGGGTCGTCGTAGTGATGAGTCATAACAAAATGAGGCTGATTATTCCAATTCGGAAAGAAATTGATTGATGCCTTTGGCCCAAGCCCCATCCTTTTCGAGAGAAGGGGGGGTGTATTTGACCATGATTTTTTCGGGGGTGTCCAGGCCGTAATTGACGTATTTATTTTTTAAAGTTTTGGCGACCGTTTCCAAAGCTTCCGGGTAACTTGTGAAGCGAATTACATTATCACCGTAAATGCCAAAACCCCAGCAGTTGTGAGAACCGACAGGGATTTTTTTGCAGAGGTTGGATTCCTGCTGGGCGATAGCTACCAGAAGCCGGTAGTCGAGCAGATACTTGTCCGAGACAGCGACTATCTGGGCGGCGTACGGCTCCAGAACTGAACGATGGCGGCTCAGATAGCTGGCGATAATCAGGGTACGGGCGTCACCGGTGAGCAGGAGATTGGTGAGCGAAGGGGGCTGGACGGAGTTTGAGAAAATGGTGATATTTGAGCCCAAAACTTCCGGAGATACGGGAGAGGCAGAAATTGGCGGGAGAGTTGATGAGACAAGAGTTGATACGGAATAAAATAGCAGGGCGGGAGCGCCTATAAAGAAAAGCGATAACCAAGTCAGGGATCGCATGGAGCGGCTAAGGGGAATCGAACCCCTGTCATCTCCTTGGCAAGGAGAAGTTCTACCATTGAACCATAGCCGCACTTCGGCAAGCTCAGTGCCGAGAGAGGGAATCGAACCCCCATCTGACGCTCTTCAGGCGCCCGCCGTGACCGCCTTGGCTATCTCGGCTCGTCGAAATGAACTACGCTTTTCGTCCTTCGCTATTAGCTCAGGACTCTTCGCTCCATTATTTCTCCTCTCAAAATTGTTTAACACAATTTTGGATTATATATATTAGTGTCAGGACTTGACATAAATCCATTTTATCAAATAGGTGCCGAGGGCGAGAGTCGAACTCGCACGCCGGTGTTACCGGCGGAGGCTCTTAAGGCCTCTGCGTCTACCATTCCGCCACCTCGGCTCAAAAATAAATTTTACCACTGAAATTTGATAAAATAGCTTTTATTAATAATTTTGGGCGAGTGGCGGAACTGGCAGACGCGCAGGCTTGAGGGGCCTGTTCCCGCAAGGGAGTGGAGGTTCAAGTCCTCTCTCGCCCACCAAGCTTAGCTTGGTTATTGTCACGCTGAGCGTGACACCAAAACAATCTAGGGCAAGTGGCGGAACTGGCAGACGCGCAGGCTTCAGGAGCCTGTTCCCGCAAGGGAGTGGAGGTTCAAGTCCTCTCTTGCCCACCCATTTGACAAACTCAGGGTCGCTTAGCTCAGCTGGCAGAGCATCGCTTTTACACAGCGGGGGTCGGGGGTTCGAATCCCTCAGCGACCACAAGCCAAAGTGGCGGATATGTTCAGATGCGTAAATTGCGGGATAAATGTGAGCGGACAAGCGTTGGGGACACGGAATAGAAATCATTGCCCGAAGTGCCTGTGGTCCAAACATGTGGATGCTAAAACCGGTGACAGAAAATCCCGGTGCGGAGGGAAAATGACTCCTGTGGGGCTGACTTTTAAAAGAGTGACTCCGGATAAGTATAAGGGCGAGAAAAGAGGAGAACTGATGCTGGTGCATAGGTGCCTCAGATGCGGTAAAGTGTCCATAAACAGAATAGCGGGTGATGATAGTGCAGAGGAGATATTAAAATTGCTGGATAGCGATTTTGCGGCGGAGGGGGTAGAGGTTTTGGGTAGGAATAATAGAACGGAAGTGAGGCGGCAGTTGTTTGGCAGTTAGTATTACCTGCCGATTTGTCTGGGATCCCAGGAAGTATCAGTAGACAGACGCAGCCCGGTGGCGAGATTTTGCCAGGGAACAAGTTTGTGATTGCTGGCTGAGGCGCCGGTATTGGAAGCGTCGTGGACAACCAGCAGACCTTGGGGGAAAGCTGATCCAAGAGGGAAATTGGTAACGTCAAGTCCGTCGGTGCCGGAGGTAGCGTCAATGGATCCGTTAGCGACAACCCTAAATTGGCCCAGGAAGGTATTGGGAGTTGATCCGGCAGGACGCCTCTCGTAAACGGAGAAGGTGCTATTGCCCTGGCTGGAAACAATCAGGTAACCATTGCCGTCCGATTTGTAGTACAGCGATATTCCTTCGACGTCGGCAGTCAGGTGACCTCCACTGCCGGTCCTGTCTACCTGGACCCGCGCTGTGCCGTCACCGGGCTCGGCTCCGTATCTCCAGACACCGGCGGCCTCTTCACCAATATAGTAAAGTTTGTGGATATCATCGGTTACGCAGCCTTCGGTCTGGCCTCCGGCATCATGGGAGCGGACCATGGAACCGGTAACACCTCCGGAACCGTTGTCCCTGACTTCAATCTGCTGCCAGAGCCCGGATTTCCAATTGATGAAATAATAATATTTGCCGGAAACCGGGCTGTGGTACATACAGCCGCCGTATGGAGAACCGGCGCTAAGAGTGATGTTTCCAACCGGTTCGAGCCGGCGGGTAGTTGGGTTGACTTTGTAGAAAGCTATACTGCCTGCGTTTTCATATCCGACTCCGACTAAGGTGACGGAGGAGTGGGGGGTACCACCGGTATATTGACCGACGAGAGGGAAATTATAGCGCAGGTCGACATTGTTGAGGCGTTTGGTAGGATCCAGATACTGGAGTTCGGTACCGTCCAGATTCCAGACCATCATACCTCCGTTTTTGTCATCGCCGATGACGGTACTTAAGCCTAGGTTGGTGGGATGGATCCAGATGGCGGAATCGTCGGCAGTATCACCTGAATTATGGGCGGGACCGGTTTCTACAGTAGGGAGAACCGGAACCACCTGGCCGGGAGGGACAGAAGTGGGGGTAGGACTTTGAGGACCGGGAGTGGGAGTACGGGTGGGGGTGACAGCGGGCGGAGTGGGTGTTCTGGTTGGGGTCGCAGAGGGTCCCGGTGTTGGTGAGATCGTCGGTGTGCTTGTCGGCCCGATTGTTTGTCCGTAGTGGTTAAACCAGATGACGTAGTCCACTCCATCCACAAAGCCGCTCCTATCAAAATCTCCGCCGGCCGGACCGTTGTTGACATTTGTCCCGTAGTGGTTAAACCAGACAACGTAATCCACTCCGTCTACCCGGCCGTCCCTGTTGGCGTCTCCCGGTAATTCTCCCGCAGGTGTCGGCGTTGGAGTTCGTAAGGGGGTTGGGGTTGGTGTTCGTATTGGGGTAGGAGTCGGGGTGCGTATTGGGGTTGGGGTTGGAGACGAACCGGGGGTGGGAGTGCGGGTGGGTGTGGTTGGCGGAGGAGAGATGGGAGTACTGGAGGCAGTAACTTCGAATTGGTCAATTGTCTCGCCGGATATATTTTTAAAATATCCCCTGGCTTTATTGGGATTGCCGTCCACATTAAAGGTAATAAACAGCGAGCCGTATTTAGCCCCCTGGTCCGTGGTATAGGCTTTGGCCCAGATGTAATTACAGCCAACCCCGCCTCCGTAAGGATAAGTTGTAGGTAAACAACGGTCCTGGTTTCTGATTCCGTTGCCGCCATTTCCGGAAACAAATACAAAAGTTTTTCCGGGAGCAACTAACAGGCTGTCGGGATTGCCGGGCACACCGCCAACGACGGGGTGCTGGACAGTGTCTACGGTCAGATTTTGGGTGCTGAGCAGGGTTTTGGTGCGTTCATAAGTGTGTTCATGTCCGGTGGCGATAATACTTCCGTATTGGCGGCAGGTTTCGTAATCCGGCCAGCCCTGCTCGTTGCCTTTTGAACCCAGCTGCATATAATTCTGGTTTTCATGCCAGGAGCAGACTTTCCATACATGGTTGTCGCCTGCTAACGCGCTGGTAATGAAAGCAGGATCACCTCTTTCCTTGGAAAAAACCATTTTCAGGCCTTTGTAAGTGGCCGTATAACTTGCGGGAAGGTTACCAGCGGGAGGAGGAAGTCCCATTTTGACCAGGCGGTCTTTGAAAAAAGCCGCATAGCCGTCGGAGTCCCAGTTGTCATGGTTGCCATCCGAACCTAAATAGGGAAAATTAGGACCTAAAGTAGCGTTGATCATATCCATCCATTTTTGGGGACCGTCGGAGTAGTCGAAGTCACCCTGGTGCATAACCAGCTGAGCGCCCTCGGATTTGATGAGGTTGAGAACCGATTGGAAGTTTGAACCTGCACCGGAATCACCGATAAAAGCAACCTTAAAATTGGGGTCGGTCGAGGTGGCGGCGGAAGTACCCTGAGCCGAAAACAGGCAGGAGGCAATCAGAGTCAGAGTTATAAGAACAGCGAAAACGGTTTTATTCATCAATTATTCGGACAAAGGAAATTCAGCAATAATTTCGGTAATATTGCCGTCTTCGTTTTCTACAGTCAGGTTTAACAACAGCCGGTCTTTTGTCAGGACCATAAACTGGCTGGCGTCGGAATCCGGGTTTTCGGGAGGAGTGGCGATAGTCCAGCCCGCGGCCGGCAGACTGTCGAGATACCAGGCCATAACTGTGTTGACCGGGTCGGGAGTGGTCCAATTACCTTCGTAGCCGAACTTACCTCTTTCTGCTTTTTTGTAGGTATTTATCAGAGTGGAATTAGGGTATACAGGCAGAGGGGGAAATTCTTCTATGATTTCCCCCTGAGCTTCTTTGAGCAGAGCATCCGCAGAGGGGACGGAGGGAACATTGGCGGGTGGCTGTTTTTGAGATTTGGAATTAAGATAGAGGAAACCTGCGGTAACCAGGAGAAATATTAATAAAAAAGCCGGAATTACAGTTTTTGCAGATATAGTCATGAAGTTTTTTTATTATTGAACTTTATTGCGTTTGAGTCAATGACTGTATTTTGGATAATGATAATTACTTTTTTGGTACATGCCAGTTACACGGCAGGCGGGTTTGTGTGGCTGGACCACGGAGACATCGAAACCGGGCGAAGTATAGCGGGTTTATCTGAGGCGGCGGGACTGTTTATTAAGGGATTCGGGAGTACCGGTTTTTACCGTCCGATTGTCAGTTTGGTCAATTCCAGTGACAAATGGCTGTACGGGAATCGGCCTTGGGGGTGGCATTTGACTAACGTGATCCTGCATACGATGGTGACAGGGGCAGTTTATTTTTTTTGCAGAAGTTTTTTCCGGGTGAATAAAAAAATTGCCACGACGGCAGCGTTGATTTTTGGAGTCCATACATTATCGTGGCTACCGGCCGGAGCGATTTCTTACCGGCCGGAGCTGCTGGCGGCCGGATTTACCTTACTCACTGTGCTTTGCCACATTCGGGGAAAGGCCCTCTGGAGTTGTATTTTTTTGGCACTGGCTTTGATGTCGAAGGAGTCGGCATTTGTGTGGACTATCGGTTTGATAGGTTTTTGGACAATAAGAGAGAGAGTTACCACGGGAAAGAAGCTGTGGCTGGCGGAAGCCGGAGTGATCCTGACTTATTTGCTGGTTAGATGGATAGCAGTGGGGAGGATATGGCCCGGGCTAAAAATAAACCTAGACTGGTCCGAAAGTATCGGTACCCGGGCGTGGGTAATAGGGAGACAGTTTCTTTATTTGGTGTCACCAGTCAGGCCGCCTTTAAGCGATACTACCCCGATTCTACCGATAATGAATACCGGAGTGGTTTTAGTAATCGCCGGTTTATTGGTGTCGGTGATTTTGGCTGCCAAGCGGGGACTAAATTCGCTGGGGACGCAGATATTGATTTTCGTAGGGATAGCGTTGATACCGGCTACTAACTTAATTCCCCTACCCCGGTTTAATTCTCCCCATTATGCATATCTGGCGGCTGTGGGGGCGGGAATGGCTGGGGGAATTGCCTGGCAGAGGAGAAAGGTGTTCAGAATAATATTGACAGTGTGGCTGGCGGCAGCCGCAGTGTCTACTTTCAGGGGAGGGTTTCTGCTAATAAATGACTTAACCTTGTTTGAGCCGGAAGTGAGGCGGGATGAAAATTACCGCGAGGGACTTTTTTACCTGGGAGATTATCACCTGAAAAGAGGTGACTATGAATTGGCGGGGAGATATTATGAGAAAGCCCTGTCCCCTACTCCCCGCTATATAGCCTATGCGGATGAAACGTCGCTGCTGGTTAATATGGCTGCCGTCAAAATAGCGCAGGGGAAACATGTAGAGGCGGAGGAACTGCTGATAAAAGCAATTTCCGGGCGGGATACGGCGGATTTGAATATAGTGTATAACCTGGCCCTGGTGTTTTGGGAAAGGGGTGAATATCAAAAGGCGGTTATATTATTATCAGAGTACCAGGGATTGTGGCAAAGACCGGAACCGATGGTACTTCTGGCCAAAGCGTATCTGAAAACGGGTAAACCCGGGGAAGCGGCGCAAGCCTTAAAGAGAGCAGTAGTTTTTCTGGAAGGCGGGCAAAAAAAACAGATCGAGGAGTTGATCGGAGAAATCGAATCCAGCCTGGAGGAGTGGTAAAATTGAAGTGGCGGAGTGTGGCGCAGCGGTAGCGCACTCGGTTTGGGACCGAGGGGTCGTGAGTTCGAATCTCACCACTCCGACCAGGTTTATTTTTTATCAGCAATAGTTTCACCTGCTTTCTTCTGTTTTTTCCGGCTGCTCCTTTATCAGCATAGGCAACAGTGAAAATATTGCTGCAAAAATAAAAACCCACCAGAAGGGAAAACCCATAATCAATATAAGTAAAAAGCCGGCTAAACCTAAAATATTTCCAACCTTGTATCCGGTTTCCCGAAAAACAACGTACTTGGTTTTGTGCCCATCCATCGCGTGAGTGTAGGCAAGTGCATTAAGGGGCAGATAAAAAAAGTTAGATAATATTTTATAGAGCGAGTCGATAATATAAAGAAAGATTGGTGTTTGCAAAAAAACTCTGCCTATAAATGAAATGGCTACACCAGCTGATCCTATTTTCTCGATTTTATTTTTTTCCATACGATCACTCAATTTTCCTGCAAATAATGCGGTTATTCCGGCAGTTAAAACAACAGCGGAGGCAACAATCCCTACCCCAATATAGTTTTGGAAAATTGTAAATAAAAGCAGAGGCCAGGCAACAGAATAAATGATTTCTTCACCCCCAGCGCCAACAAAAGATATAAAATCCCGCTTTTTTACCAGGATTTCTTTTTTAACATCCAAAAATATTACCGATTCAAGCTTCTCGGTATCATTAACAAAAATCAAAAAGGTCATTGTCAGAAGTATAAGAATTAGGCAAATGACAAGAAGCGTAGTGAATCCAAAACCAGTTATTATTAACCCCGCTAAAATTGGAGCAATTAAGCCTGTGGAAATCCCAAGCATGGCCAAAAACCCCAGTTGTTCACCGAATTTTTTTTGTTTGCCAACCTCGAGAAAAAACGTATGGTACGAAATCCAGTAAAATGAGGCAGCAATTCCCCAGAGAACAAAATTGAGAAATACAAACAGCGTGCTCTGCTGATAAAAAAGCATAAAAAGAAATACTGTCAGAAAAAACTGACCGATGAGAAATCCCGCCTTTGTTCCGAACCGCGCATTTATTTTTGATACTAAGGTAACTAGGAACCCATGAGTTATTTGAAGAGACAGGAAAGCAAAAACTACCAGAAGTAATGCACTTTTTTCATTAAATCCCTGTTTCAAAAAGATATTTAAAATAAGAATTGGTAAAAATAACCCTAAAAGAAGAAAAACGAAAGTCCTTATTACCGCTACTATATAAAGCAGGGACAGATACTCGCTTTTGTGATGCGGCAGGCGAAACAGACTGGCGTATGTATGCATGTACATAAAAATCATATCAGTTTTGGCCCGGAGCGGAAAGGATTTTATTTAGTTGCAAAGGAGATGTTTATTTTTGAGAAGGTTTGGGTTAGGATAGGAGTGATGGGGGGTAAGCAGATTAAGATGTTTGTTTCGTTGGGAGTAGTAGCGGCGATGTTACCTCTGCTGTTGTGGGGAGTTACCCAGGCACCGAGACTGACTTTGCAAACCAGAGCGGAGAGTGTACAGCTGAGATTGTGGTGGGAACCGGCGCAAGTGGTAATCAAACCCGGTCAAGCGGTGAGGCTGACTCTGGTAGCAGAATACATAAACCAAAATAAGTTAATTCCGATGGTGAAAGCTGTGCTTAAAGTGCCGGCGGGATTACAAGTTGAACCGGCGGAGATAAATTTTGGCCAGGCTTTTGCAGGAAGGACGGTCGTGGGGGAGACAACAGCCGTGGGAGGACATGCGGGGAGATTTGAATTGGGAGTGGTCGAAGACGGGGTGTTTACGGGGATACCGAACATGGAAGTTATCGAAAAAAAAGCTGTAATAATTGTGGAATAGTCTAAACTGAATGAGAAACAAACCTGCCCTGACGTTGATTGAGCTGGTATTGGTGGTGACGATAGTATCCATTCTGGCTACAGCGGGAGTGCTGGGAATGTTTACGATCAGGTCTAAGCAGGCTTTGGAATTGTCGGCCGAAAATTTGGCGGGGGCTTTTAAGCAAGCTCATCTTTTTGCGCGGGAGGGGCGTGACCAGAGTGATTGGGGGGTAAGATCAGACGGCGGGAAAAAATTCAGCTTGATAAAAAGCGATCTACCGGAAAACGTAAACGAAGTGACGAAATTCCAGCTGGAACCCCCGGCAGTTTTTGACATCAGCGCGGCCGAAGTCTGGTTTAACCGGGAGAACGGCGGGACTACGGCAAACGTATCCTGGAGAGTGAAATCAGCCAGAGCGGGTACGGCGATGGTAGAAGTGACGACTACCGGGGTAGTGACAGTTACAAAGGAGTAAATGATGAAAAAGGGATTTACTATATTGGAAACAGTTGTAGCCTTATCAATGCTGATGATAGTGGTCGTCAGCGTACTGCCGATGATCGGCTGGTTGAGCGTAAGATCCAGGAGGCTGCAGGCAGACAGCCAGGCAGCTCTGGTACTTTTGGAGACAATGGAAGCTACTTACAGCGTGCTGGCCTCTGCCTGGATAAGTTTTGCACCGGGGAATACTTTTTTCCCTATAGTGATTGCCAGTACCGGAGTATCCGAGTGGTCGCTGACTCCGGGGGTGGAGGTGGATTATCAAACCAAATATACCCGGTGGGTGGAAATGCGCAATGTGTGCCGAAAGACCGGCACCGGGGAACTGAAGGAACTTCCGTGCGACGGTGAATATCCAGAAGATCCGGACAGCAGAAAAGTGAAAGCAGTAGTCAAGTGGCGGGACGGAGACCGGGAAAAAATCATTGATGCTGAATTATTAATTGTAAATATGGCAAGATGAAAAGACGGGGTGTTTCCTTAATTGAGATGCTGGTGGCGATGGGAATGTCGTCGATGATATTTATTCTGGCCAGCTCGATTCTCATGAGTATGCTTACAGCCAACGCCCGCAACCGGAGGCAGGAAGCTTTTGAGCAGGTAAAGAATGACTTGACAGCCGAGCTGACTAATGCGGTGAAATGGGCAGAAGATGTCAGCTATGCCTCTGACCAGATTACTGCCGGGGAAACGGTGTACAGAATGGATAACGGACATGTAACCAGAAACGGCTCGGCCTTAAATTCAAATGAAGTAAGAGTGACAAGATTTGAAGTGACTGAATACGGGCCGGGTGAGGATAACCTGAGCCTGAATATTCAGATCGATCTGGAAGACGCGATGAACAACTCGGTTAAAGATACGATAAAGATAGCAGCATCAAAACGATTAACCACTTTTGAAGAATAATATGAATCATAAAGGAGCTGTTTCAATTATCCTGGTAGCAGTGGTGACGATGCTGGCGGTGTTTTTGCTGGCGGGGTGGCAATCGCGAATATTACTGTCAGTCTTGCGGCAGGAAGTACTGTCTGACATGCTGAAGGTGGGATATAACTCGGAGTCGGAAATTTACGATATCGTCGCCAGGTTTGTGGGTGATTATCCCGAAGCGTTCAGTTTTGATTTTGATACCCAAAGGACTCTGGACGACGGGACCAAGATGAGAGTGGTAGGTATAAAGACGGGAGAAAAAACAGAATTGACAGTAACTGCCAATAGAGAGTATGCGACTAATGTATTGAAGCTGTCTAAAGAAGACGTAAGTACCGGGGAGGATATTTATGATCGGGCCAGGATAGTTGTAAACATTGACTGTACCGGGAGCATGAATGGTAAGGCAGATGCCAGCTGTAGCGGTAGCGGCTGTACCACCCGTATCCATGAGGCAAAAGCAGCAATTTCGGGATTTGCCCAGGCAGTGAAGACGTATAACGATGAGGGGAGAGATCCTCCTTTGGAGCTGGGATTGGCGACTTTCGGGGTGGAGAATAAATGGGTGGCTGAACTGACCCCTGATATCCGGTCGGTTATAGATGCGATAACCAGCCAGTTTGGGGATACGACACAGGCCAGTCAAGCCTGTCAGAATGTGAATACAGGAGGAACGAGTATAGGATCCGGTTTCAGATTTTTGAATGAATATGTCGAAATCGGGAGAAATGAGAGGGTTAAGGACATCGAAATATTGGTGACTGACGGCAACCCCAACTCGACTGAAAAAACAGCAACTACGGCGGCCACTTACTGCGGGGTTTTGGTACCTTGTACGTTTTCCAGTACGGATCCCCGTTGCGTACCCGATTCTAAAAAGTATACGGCCTGCAATTTGGGGACCAGTGGGACTTTTGTGGACGAAATAGGGAAAAACGGCCTGAGGTATCCGAAGGTTGACGCCTACCCCGTAACCATTTCGGTGGATGTCAGCCAAGAAGTGAAGGATTTGCTGGCTAAGTATGCGACCAAGTCATATGATGCAGTCAATGCGACGGAGTTGGGAGACAGGCTGGAGGAAATTTTCGGGCAAATTATTACTACGGTGAAGGTGTTCAGGATCCGGAAAATAGTACCTACACTCTAGTTTGAATTCGAAAAACTAGATAGAGGCTGGTAAATGATTTAAAATGAGGAGGTGGTGCGGGATTAGTTGAGCGGTTCAACGTCACCCTTCCAAGGTGAAGAGACGGGTTCGACTCCCGTATCCCGCTCTAAAAGTGACAGTTTATGAAAAATCTAGCGCCAGACATTACCAGAAAAAGATTATTGGTAGAGGCGAAATATGGGATTGATGTTAGTGAAAGTTCCATAAGAGAATATTTCAAAGGTTTAACAGATAACTTAGGCTTAAGAACTTATGGCGATCCTATTATTCATTCTCCTAGCGGACAGGGGAAAGAAGAAAATCAAGGATATGACGCTTTTGTACCGCTGATTGATTCCGGGATCTCTCTTTACATTTGGACTAATAAGAAATTTCTGTCATGCGTTTTATATACCTGTAAGGATTTTTCGACTCCAATAGCCATTGAATTTACAAGAAGCTTTTTTAAAACTACCGAATTAGAATTTGAGGAATTTTAATTTTACGAACAATCAACCCACCACTCATAAATTTGTCGCGGTTTTAAATAAAAAGATAGATATTGGAAAGCTTATGAATGCTTTGGGACACATGACTGCCGGTTTTGGATCTTCCTTTACAGATAAAGAGGCCATGAGATTTGACAGTTATTTTGATAAAGATGGCGGAGAGCACCCGAATATTTCCGATAATCCATTTATCATTCTTTCAGCTGATAACTCTAATCAAATTAGAGCACTTCGTAATGCTCTTAAGGAAAACAAGATTCCATTTATCGATTTTACCAGCACAATGACAGTTGGTACTTATGCTGAGCAAAAACAACGTACAAACGAAACCCCAGAGTTAGAGTTGGAATATTATGGAATTTGTTTTTTTGGAGAGAATAGTCAGCTCTCTGAATTAACAAAGAAGTATTCTGTCTGGCGATAGAGTTGAAGTACTAAATCAGAAGCAATATACTTTGTCAGGTTCGAGCTGAGTACCCTCATACACTAAAGCTACGGAAGGGCAAAGCGCTTTCCAGCGAGGTATAATAGTAATCGAATCCGGATGAGTGAAACGTTAACTATCGTTAATGAGCGAACATTCAAGGCGGCGGTGGAGCATAACCGGCGGGGGCATGTGTTGCTGGGACAGCCCTTAAGCTCGATGGGTTTAGTGCGAGGATCGGTTTTGCGGTGTGTGGAACCAGGACGGGACGGAGTCGATATTGTCCTGGGTGGAGTGCCAATAAGAAGCGTCCATTCCCTTGAAGGGCCGGATTTGGTTTTTTCTAATGAGGAGATACAGCAGTTTTTAGCAGCTGTGGGCCGGGCAGTAGAAGATGGTGTTTGTTTGGGCGAGGTGATAGAGTAATTAAATGACTTGGAAGTCGGAAGTTAGGAAATTTGGAGTAGTGGTAGCCTTGATAGCACTGGCAGCGGGGGGTTGGATATATTGGCAAAGTAAATGGGTAAATTATTCAAGCCAGGTGGGCAGGTTTGAGGTGGAATACCCGCGGGGGTGGAGCATGAAGGAGTACATGTTTGAATCCGGCTTTGATGTTAGGGTGGAGTTCTCCCCCACTTCGGAGAGCAACCGCATCAGCCGGGAAGGGCAAATTTCGGTAACCATGGTGGGAAAACCGCTGGCGGGGCAAGTGTTGGGGTCGGAGGATGAATTTAAATTGTGGCTGGACAGGTCTGACGGGGCGACCGCCTCGGGTATGAAAAAGTTGGGCAACCGGTTAGCAAATAACATAAAAGGGGTGATGCTGGCGGAACAGCTGGAGGATTACTGGGCGATAACGTCGTGGTTTGCCAAAGACGGGAAGAATTACTACCTGGCGGTCTTGGGAAACGGGGATTACACGGATAAAGAGATAAAGATAATGGACAAGGTGGTAAAGTCTTTCAGGCTGAAGTGATAAAATTGAAGAAAGTGCGGAGGTCTCGAGCTGGCCCTTGTAGCTCAATGGACAGAGCGTCTGTCTTCGGAACAGATGATGGGGGTTCGATTCCCTCCAAGGGCACATGG
>Ga0209542_10003769_pt1 | contig 32042 bp, 43 predicted proteins | sample RifCSPhighO2_01_FD_184028 | JGI IMG/M metagenome (GOLD analysis project Ga0209542, IMG submission 184028) | Soil microbial communities from Rifle, Colorado - Rifle CSP2_plank highO2_0.1 (SPAdes) (version 2) | ecosystem: Environmental > Terrestrial > Deep subsurface > Rock core/Sediment ... | reverse complement strand
GCTTTTTCAAATCCTGAACAAGCGGCTTTGCATCATTGAGATGGGTGGAACTGTGCCGGTTTATGTGCAGAACTGCGATTCCCCCCGAATTCAGCGCATCCGATGTTTTTCTTACTGTAAAGCCAATGTTTCCAACATATCCTAAAGCCCAGATTGAAAAAATAATGTCTGATTTTGGAAAAGGCCTTGCAAGAATATCTCCGGAATGCAGCAAAACCCCTTTTGGAGGATTTAAGTCAATCCATTACTGTTAAGAGCTGAGAATTCTGCGGTTCATGCTGAAACGGCACCTTTGTGCCCGCAGATGAATCGGCAATGTCTGTTAATTCTGATTTTATGTTTGTTTTACTCATCGCGCGCAGCGCCCTTTCGGGCGCTCTCTAGCGGCGCGAGGAGGTAATAACAATGCAGATTATTTTGAGTAGCTATCAGCCTAAAAAAGTATCTGAAAAAAAACGCGACACTAGAAGCAACTGGATAATGTTCATGTTTGTTTCAAAATGTCGGAAGAATGTTTTCAGAAAACAAAGCACAATCAATGCCTGTCAAGCAGGCTTCAAGGAACTGGAAGCGTTCGGTTTTGAGTTTGATGCGTTCGGTTTTGCAGGAACCCATGTTCATTTTGCAGCAAATGTTCCGCAAAAGTATTCTGTGGAAGTTGCAAAGACAATGTTGAAAACACGGTCTGCAAAACGCGTTTTCAAGGAGAAGCCAAACTTTCGAAAACTCTATCCGCGCGGAAGTTTTTGGAGCGGATACGAACACCATCAGGGTTTTGGCGCAGACCAAGCCGCAGCACTAAAATATATTGAGAACCAAGCAAGCCACCACAACGTTAGCGTAGTGCAGGATGTTGCAGTCCTCTGATACTGCGCGGCTCGGAGCGAAGCGGAGAGCCCGCAGAGTTCTCACAGGGTCATAGGGGCAGAGCCCCTATTGTCATTTGTGGGGGAAACTAATTCTTTTACAAGAGCTGCAGAGCCAATGACTCCATTAATATCGCTTCTGCTGACAAAAACAGCGAATTGCCGCCCGTTAATTTCAAAGTAATTGTCAGCAACTGTAAATGTCCCGTATTTTGTCTTGAACAGTTTTTTTCCACGGGCTGGCAGATTGTTTGCAATTAGTTTTTCATGTGAAGCCTTTTCCAATCCGTCAAATGGCTGCCTCAACTGTGCCAGGGCTCCCTTCCGCAGGTTTGTCTTCCTGTTGTCCAAATCGTTTTTTAAAAACTCCAAAATCTTTGGTTCTTCCGAATCTTCATGGAAAAGCGCATTTTTTCTAGTTTCGTTGAAAAAATCGCAATCCTGGAGTATTGGAATAATGCCTTTTTCAAGAGCCCAGATAAGCAGTTCCAAAGGAGTCCTTTCGAATTTATGCCCCAAGTCAACCTTGCTCCATGTAGAAACAAAAAAGGGAACTGCGTATTTTTTCCTTATGCTCTTGTATTTTTCATAAAGCGACAAAATATCAAAGAACAAAGAGCCCTTTTTTTTCCTAAAGCCGAGAACTTCTTCAACGGCTTTCAGTTCGCCTTCTTTTTCAAAGGCAAAATCAAAATTATTCTCAAAAATAGTTTTATGCGGTTTAATATCAAAGCCAAGCTTATCAATTTCATTCTTAACTATTTTCTCCCTTTCAGTAAGCTTTTGACCGGCAGCTCCCGAAAGCCCCAGAAAAGTAAAATACGCAAGACCGTATCTTTCTTGCAAAGTCTGAAGAGCTTTGGGACGATTATTGTGCGAGCCGTTGCCACAAAGCTTCAAGTATGACAACCAACGTTTTTTCTGAATCTGAAAATAAAGCTCCGGATTTTTCAGCTTCATTTTTTTATGCCAACCTGCAAAGCCAGAAAATTCTGAGCATTCTCTTGTGTTTTTCATGTATTTCAAAAAGCCTTCTTCTCCCAGTCGAATTTTTCTGTTTTGGATTGCTTGCTTGCCTGCTTTAATTGTGCCCCAAGTATTTGGCAAGTTTTCTGCTTCATCCAAAAATAATTCCTTATCTATTCCGCCCAAATAGTTCAACAAGACTAAGAAGGTTTTTCCAGGGATAGTCAGATCTCCCCGGCGGTAAGCTTTTAGTGAAGTGTTGCTGCAGCCGGTTTCCACAACTAAATTTTTCCAAGAAATATCTTTTGCAGATGTTTTTACCATTGCGAAAAATTTTCGGGCATTCTTTAATCTGATTCTTTTCCCTTCAATTTCACTTTCTTGCATGTAATAGATTTCTCTTCCAGCATTTTTAACCACAGTGGGAGTGGATTTCCGCTGAATAACTGGAAACTGAACGCGTTGAGATTTTTAAGAATCAGAATCTGAACTACTATGCGTTGATTAAATAATTTCCAGAGACAGAGCGTGGCTAAGGGGAAATGAAGAGAATGTTATCCCCGCGAATCATTAATTTTCCGAATTTTGTTTTTAATTCCCCGTTCGCAAGCTGTTCAGCGTTTTCAAGGAGAATGTTCATATGGACATCGAATGCTTTCAAAGTGCCGCGCACTGAAATGTCCCCCTTCAAAAGAATGAGGACTTCTTTTCCTATTGCGTTGTTCAGAACATCAAAGGGCCTGTTTGTCATTTCAACCACTTTTTTTTATTATACTCCTAAATAATATTTGTTTTTTCCCAGGTTTTTGAAAGCGAGCGTTAGCGAGCGCTTCAAAAAGCTGTTTTTTTATTCTCCAATCTTATTCTTGTCCTGCTCTTCTTTTAATTGTTCTGTTCCCTGCTTTTTTTTGAATCCGCCGAAGAGCCTTGAAAAAAATCCCTGTTTTTTTTCCTCAAAGCCTGCTTCAATGCTTTTTCCCGAAATCTTTGCCGCAATTTTTTTTATTGCGTTGCTTGCGGGAGAATTCGGCTTTCTTAAAATAACAGGGGAAACGTTTTCCTGCATAAAGCTTTTCCGCACTTCAGGATCTTCCGGAACAATCCCCAAAATCGGCAATTCAAGCAGCCTTACTATATCATCTGCCTTTATTTCGCCCTTTTCGTTGCGCGCAAAATTTATTATTATCCCGATTGGATTCACTCCGAGCCTCTGTGCAACAAGCTTTATTTTCAAGGCATCCGCAATGCTCGGGCTGTCCGGAGTTGTAACAATGATTGTCTCTTCTCCCGCGACAATTGCGGCCATTACGTTTTTTTCTATTCCCGCAGGCGCGTCTATCAAAACAAAATCATAGTTTTCCTGCACGCTCTTTATGACTGATTCAAGCCTTTCCGCGTCAACCCGCCTGTATGCCTCAAGGCTTAATCCGCTTGGAATCAGAAAAACCCCCGCAGGGCCGTCGTAAATCGCATCCTGTATATTCGATTCTCCCAAAAGAACATCGTGCAGTGTAATCGGAGAGCTCTGCATTCCCAGAATGAGCGAAAGGTTTGCCATTGCGACATCAGCATCAATAAGCAGCACCTTCAGGCCTGACTGCGCAAGCGCAACCCCTATGTTTGCAGTGAGGGATGTTTTTCCCACCCCTCCCTTGCCTGAAACAATAGTGATTGTCCTAACCATAAAAACACTTTTTTGTTAAAAAATAGTCTGATTATCCCCTTAAAAATCCTTTCTGGCGGCTCTAAGATTTTATGCCGCGGCTCTTTTCATGAGCAATGTTTCTTTTTTGTGATTATGGTTTCCGTTGCCTTTGCCGATTTTTTCTTTTTTCAGGAATTCCTCTATTTCCCTTGCAACAGCCCTTAATTCTATTGTCGAAAGATTTGTGCTTGCCTTTACAATGTAAATATTCTGGCCGAAGGGAAAAACCATGAACCAGTGGTTCGCCATTTTCAAAAGAATTGTTTCCGGCTTTGAAATCTGCTTTGCGACAAATTCAAGGAGAGCCGCGCTCGCAAAGCTGTCGCCAATGCCGTTGTTGCTGCTGCTTGCCACAACCTCCCCTGCCCTTGAAATAGTTATTGAATCCACTAAATGCTTTTTTTTCAATAATCCCAGGAATTCCACAAGGTCTGTTGTTTCAATATCAAACCTGTTTCTTGCGAGAAAATCGTTCAGCGCGGCAATCTGTTCCTTTGGCTGCTGGGTATCGTCAATGTCGAGTATTATCGATGCTACACGCCCGAATGCCCGTGAAAAAAAACCCATTGAAGGCACCTTTTAAATTTTTCTGCTGAATTCGGCAAGACCGATTTTTTTGAAGACGTCAAGCTTTGATTCTTTCCTGAAAAGCTGGCTCCCCAAAAATTTTTCCGCCAGCGCAGGATTAAATTTTTCGGGAATCGCCTTTGCCATTTCCTTTGAAGAAAGCCTTGTTCTCAGTTCTATTTTTTCGTTGAAAGCAATTATTAATTCTATCTGTTGCTTGCTCAGGGCAATAATATCGAATATTCCGCGTTCTGCCCTGCAGGCATTGAAAAAATGCGGCAATGCCTCTTCTCCGAAAAGCTTTTTGTCAAACCTCAGATAATCGAAAACAGCCCCAATCACATTGTTCTGGTGCACTAAAATCGCGCCCTCTTCAAAGCCGCTTATTCCCTCTACAGTCAAAACAAGGTATCCCGAAAACTGCTTTTCAAGCAGCGAAACAATTTTTTCCCTTATGTTCGACTGCTTCAGGAGCAGGTTTTTTTCCATCAGTTCCCCGAAAGGAAGGTCCATTTTTTTCACTCACCCGGTTTTCATTATTATTACTTCGTCCGCAGTGTTTTTCAAGGCAGCGGCGCTTGCCTGTTCAGTCAGAACAACAATTGTTTCCTTTCCATAGCGCTTTGCCTTTATAACCGCAGGCAGGAAATCTGAATCCCTGCTTACAAAAACAATTGTCTGGATTTTTTTGTTGAAAATGCTTTCAGTGGCTTCAACTGCCATTGCCACATCAATATCCCCGACTGTTAAAATCGATTCAAAGCCCTGGTTTACCACTGCTTCAATGAGCTTGTTGCTTGCAAACTGGTTCAAAAAAACCTTTGCAATGCGCAGTTTTCCGTATGAGCGCAGGGTTTTTTTTATGTCGTTCAAATCTATTGCAATGTCTTTCCTCAGGATATTCGGTCCGTCAACGAAAACAGCAATGTTTCTCTGCCTTCTTTTCGGCATTACCTTTACAAGCCTTTTCTTTACCTTGTCAAACAAAAAAAACCCGCCGCAAAAAGGATTATTATGTATTATATGAATGCAAAATTATTAAAACACAATTTATTGCTCTCAAATAAGGGCTGGCAAAACAAGCAAACTATTTTAAAACAAATTATTCAAGTTATTTAGGAAAGCGGAAATGCGGGGTGTTTTTTTTGGCTGAGAACGAGGGAGAAAAAAAATTCGAATCAATCGGCGCGTTAAAGCCCGGCCATTATGTTTTGATTGACGGCAGCGTCTGCCAGATAAAGGGCATTGAAAAATCCAAGCCGGGAAAGCACGGCAGCGCAAAGGCTCGCATCACTGCCTTTGACATTTTCTCGGGACAGAAAAAAAATCTGCTCAAGCCTACGGGTGCGGATGCCGAGGTTCCGATTATAATAAAGGGAAACGCGCAGGTAGTCGCTGTAATGGGCGACAATGTGCAGATAATGGACTTGTCGAGTTATGAAATGCTTAATCTGAAAAAGCCTTCCGACATTCAGGGGCTTTCTTCGGGAGCAGAAGTCGAATACGTGCGCTACGGCTCCAATGTAAAAATCCTGCACAAAAAAGGGAACTGATTTTTTTTGCAAGCTTGTGGTTGAATGCCTCTCCTTTTGAAAGATTTTTCCGCAAAGAAAAAAAAAGCTGCTTTTTTCGAGTTTGTTCCCAAAAAGCGCCATTCCCTTGATTTCGAGCAGATTCTTGACAGGCTGCGCAGGCATTATGTGCTAATAACAGTTGAAACAAACGAAATCCTTGTTGTCCGCTTTTTAAAAGCAAAAATCACTCTTTTCAAAAGCGGAATATTGACTGTTGAAAAAATAAAAACAGCCGCGCGCGCAAAAAAAATCCTGCAGAAATTTTTGGAAAAAATAAACTGATTCCCTGCTTTTCCCCTCGGAAAGACCTTGGAGAAATCTTTAAATACGACTTTTTTCCTATTATACACAACAACAAAGCGTGCGGAGGTGACAAAAATGGATTTTGGAGCATCAATTAGCAAACCGTTCAAGAACATTGCCAACCTCATAATAGGAATAATCCTGTCAGTAATCCCGATCATAAACATCCTGACAATTCCGGGTTATTTCTTGCGCATAGCAAACAGGACAATGAACAAGGACAATTCGCTTCCCGGCTTTGACAATTTCGGAGAGCTTGTGGTAAACAGCCTGAAGATGATTGTAGTCGGCATAGTATATGGAGTAATCGGCTTCATAGTTGCCTTTGTGCTAATGCTGATTCCTGTCGCAGGTCTTTACCTGGCAGTAATCTGGTGCATCATATGGATGTTTGTATCGATTTCTGCAATGATGCTGCTTGCAAAAGCAGGAAACCTGGGAGACGCATTCAAGTTCGGGGAAGTATTCGGCAAGGCAAAAAATGGCGGCTTCGTGGCTTCAGTAATAGTAGGGGCAATTGTTGCAGCAATAATTATGGTAGTTGTAATGCTGATATTGCTGTTGATTTTTGCAGCCTCAATGCTTGGAGTATTCTTAGCGGCAATGTCAAATCCAATGGCACTTTCAGCATTGCTGATGGGGCTTTTTGGAAGCATGCTGATAGGAATAGTAATACTGGGAATAGTGGCATACATTGTTTCGATTTTCTTCTATTCCTTTGTGGCAAGCGCTTACCCGCAGTAAACCGAAATTTTTTTCCCTTTTCTTTTTTTTTTAAAAAATCACAGCAACTGCTTTTTTCCCTGAAAGCGTGAAAAATATGCTTTTCAATGCGGAATAACAAAAGATTAAAATTAACACCAAGCGTAATTCTTTTAATGCAGGGATGGCAGAACCTGGCAAATGCGCACCGCTCGAGACGGTGTGTCCGAAAGGGCGTGAGGGTTCAAATCCCTCTCCCTGCGTTCTTACAATTTTTTTTGGCTTATTTCTTTCTTCTTGTATGGGGCGCTCTTGTTTGCCGTTTACGCAGTTGTGCAATCGCATTTGCGCGGTGCTCTTTTTTTTCCCGCAAATATTCTTCGCGTGCTATTTTTTGTTTTGCCAAAAAGAGCAAGTTGCCGGAAAATGCGCTCCTTGCGAGCGGATTTTGATAAATGGTTTTTCTGGGCTTTAGAGTTTCCTCTAATTGTGCAGCGTGTCCGGAAGCAGTTATTACCAATTGCGGTTTTTTTGATTCAATCTTTTTTTCAATTCCCGTGTGCCGCTTGACTGTAAGCATTTGGTAAATCCGTTTTGCTTTTTCGGGAGTAAATTCGCGGAGGCGTGTTGCAGCCGCTGTGAGCCGGCTTTTATTGCCTGTCGCGCCGTATTCCAGTGTTTCTACTTTCCTTCCTTTTGATCTTGCGTAATTAGCAAGTATCGGGTAAATATTATAGTTTTCGCGAAGGAACATTTCCCACCGAAGTTTAACCAATTCCCTTTTTGGATGATTGTGAATGTCAGTAATGCCGAAATTTTTCAGGAACTGCTCAAATATTACAGGTTCGGGGCTTTCAATAAGAACCAAATCGCCGGGTTTTGTTTCTGAATCAATGACTCTTTTTCCAAACTCGATTTTTTCCTGAACAAATTTCTGCACTGTCCGCAGCCCGGTTTCTCCGAATTGTTCATAATCCCGCTGGGCCGATTCAAAATCTGCCTGATTTATATGCGACAGTTCCAATAAGGTAAAATTCCTGTACGGTTGACTGGGCTGTTCTGCCATAACTCCGCCTCAATAAAAACCAATAATTGCAATCTCCTAATTAAGCATATGTTCTGGAAGGCCTGCCATGTTGAAAAGGAGTTGAATTGAATTTTCTTTCGGATAGGCTTTTAATCCTGAAAAGCGAATATCTGTCCATATGGCAGGAAGGAGAAGGAAAGGCATTGGCAGGGTTCTCAGGCCGCGCACGCGCGCTGTTAAAGTGAAAATGCGCATGCCGGAAATTTTGCACAGGGAATGGCTTCTCCCGGGTTCAATGACAAAAATTTCAAGGGCAGTGCACGATTTCGCCTATCGGCTTCCCGGGACAGACGCGCGGACTGATTTGAATCCGGAACGCAGCCGCGAGCAGATTATTTCGATTGCGCGCGCCGCAGTTGATGCTCTTGGAAAATTTGGCAGGTAGAACTCGGCCTGAAAGACCTTAAGGCGCATTATGCAAAGCGCACTGCTGATGCAATTATCCGTTCCCAAAAAATTGTCATAGCAGACGATAAGGTGCACAGCAGCGGCTGCACAGTCAATGGCTGCATAGATTACAGCACTGCGCTTGTAGCTGTCCTGCGTGCGCGCAATATTCCCGCTGTTTTTGTCCGCCGGCTAATTTATTCGTCTGTTTATTTTTTTACAGGCGAAAAATGGATGGAAGCAGATGTCTTTTACGGCAAAATTTCCAATCCCGATCCAAAGGATATGAAGCGTTTTGAACAGGCGCTTGCAGGCAAACCCTCCAAAGTATTCGGCGCGGGAAGGGATTCGGCAAGCATTGGCATTCATTCGCTTGCGGATTTCCACAGGTTTGTTCCTGGAAAATGATTTAAGAGAAAGGCAAGTTTTTTATTTGCAGAAGCCGTAATTCTGTCATGGCTGACTGCATTTTTTGCAGAATTGTAAAGGGCGAGATTCCTTCCGCAAGGATTTTTGAAAGCAGGAATGTTCTTGCCTTCTTAGACATTTCTCCTGCTGCAAGAGGGCATGCGCTTGTTATCCCTAAAAAACATTTTGAAACCCTCTCAGAGATTCCGAAAAAGGATTTGCAGGAGCTAGTGCTCGCAGTGCAGGAAGTCGCAAGGCAGATAGTTATTCTTGTAGGAGCGGACGGCTTCAATGTTATACAATCCAACAAAAAATCCGCGGGACAGGTTATTCCGCATCTGCATTTCCACATTATCCCGCGCACGGAAGGAGATGCATTGAACTTCGACTGGCAGCACATTGAACAGGATAAGGAAGAGCTAGCTGCATTCGGAAAATCACTGAAACAAAAACTGCGGAAAAGGAAAAAATAGTTTTATTCTATTTTTTTGAACAGTATCTCTTCTCTTTTTGTTTTTGTTCCTGCCTTCAAAAGACTGAATCCGCATTCTTTTAACAGTCCTGCTTTTACCCCAAGTTGTACATTTATTTTTTCGCTAGTGTTCGGCATGAAAGCGGAAAGCAGAATGGAAATTATTCTTAAAGAATCCGCGAGAGAGTATAAAACCTCTTCAAGAGGCTTTCCCTGCAATTTCCAGGGAGCCTTGTCGTTCACAAACTTGTTGCACGCAGAAATAAAAGAAAATAGTTCAGAAAGAGCTGAATGCAGTTCAAGATTTTCCATTTGAAGCTTTATTTTTTCAAGGTGCAGCTGCTTTTGGAGTTCCGAATCTGTTTTTCCAGCAGGGATTTTTCCTGCAGAATATTTTTCAATCATTGTCAATGTCCTGTTAACAAGGTTTCCCAGCTCGTTTGCAAGCTCGTTGTTGTTCCGGGTTTTCAATGACGATTCGGAAAAATCTCCATCGGAACCGAAGGGAATTTCCCTTACGAGCATATACCTTACTACATCCGTTGAATATTTTGCGCACAAATATTTAGGGTCTATTACATTCCCAAGGCTTTTTGACATTTTCTGCCCGTTGACAGTCAGCCAGCCGTGCGCAAAAACTCTTTTTGGAAGTTCAATGCCCGCGCTTAACAGCATTGCGGGCCATATAACGCAATGAAACCAAGAGATCTCTTTTCCTATGATATGCAAGTCAGCCGGCCAGTAATTTTTTTTGCCTGTTTTTGCTCCGGAGACATAGTTCAACAAAGCCTCGAACCAAACGTAGATCACGTGTTTTTTGTCGAACGGGCATTCAATGCCCCATTCAACGTTTGTTTTCGGCCTTGAAACACTCAAATCCTGCAAACCATTTTCCTTGATTCTGTTTACAAGCTCTTTTACCCTTTCTTTAGGAAGAAAGAGCGCTTTTTTTTCAAGGAGTTCCAGAACCTGTTTTTCAAATTTGCTTAATTTGAAAAAATAGTTTTCCTCTTCAAGTACCTGGGGAGGCTTTTTGTGAATAGGGCATTTTCCCTCCACCAAATCTTTTTCAGTGTAGAATGCCTCGCATTCAACGCAGTACAATCCCGAGTAAGTTCCCTTGTAAATGTCTCCCTTGTCAAAAATTTTTTGGAAAATCTCTTGCACGAGCTTTTCATGGTCCTTGTCAGTTGTGCGGATAAATCTTGAATGCGTGAGGGAAAGTGTTTTTGCTATTTCCAGAAATTTTTTTACCTGTTCATCCACAAATTCCTTGGGTTTTTTTCCGGCTTTCTGCGCAGCGTTTGCAATTTTTGCCCCGTGCTCGTCGCTTCCTGTTAAAAAAAACACTTCTTCTCCTAAAAGCCTGTGCCAGCGCGCGATTACATCCGAGCATATCTGTTCGTATGCAAACCCAATGTGGGGATCTGAATTCGGATAGACAATTGCAGTTGTAATGTAAAAAGTTTTCAGGAAAAACACCTTTGAGACAGTTAAAAGTATTGTAAAAGCACTTTAAAAGGTTTTTACTTGAGGGTATGGCACTTCCGCAAATAATTCGGATTCATCCCTTTATTGTTTTCTTTTGGTTTGCTTTTTTAATTGCGCACCTATAATAAAATCAAGCCGACTATTATATCGGGGTTTTTTTTAACTGTTTTTGAGGCGCTGTTACAGCGGAAATCCGCCGCAGACGTGTTTTAAAAACAAAGCAAATATTTTATCTGCAGCGCGGCAGAATGCCCGTGCTTAGTTAAGAATTTTTTTTGGTGTTTTGATTATGGCTGAAGAGCTTGCAGTTGTGCAAAAGCAGGAAAACCCGCATGTTGCGAGATTCACTGCCTTTTTTGAAACAGTCTGCAAAAAAGACATTGAAAAGCTTGTAAGCATGTATCCTGAAAAGCGCAGCCTTAACATTGATTTCAAGGAACTCGAAAAATTCGATTTTGAACTGGCAGACGATTTGGTCGAAGACCCGGATTACCTGCTCGAAGCTGCTTCAGAAGCAATCCAGGGCATTGACGTTCCCGCCCTTGAGATAGAGGAATTCAAGCCCAATATCCGTTTCTATAACCTTCCGAAAGACAGGGAATTCCTGATTAAATCAATCAGCGCCTCGCATTTGGGAAAGCTTGTTGCTGTAGAAGGAGTAGTAAGGCAGATAACTGATGTAATGCCGAAGATTACTCTTGCAGCATGGGAGTGCAAGCGCTGCGGAAATGTTTACAGGGTTCTGCAGGACGAACAGCATTTGAAACAGCCGAGCATATGCGAGTGCAAGCACAAGGATTTCAAATTGGTTCAGGAAAAAAGCAAGTTCTGCGATTACCAGAAAATACAGATTCAGGAACCCCTTGAAAAATTAAAAGGAAGCGAACAGGCAGCGCATCTCGATATTTTTATTTCCGACGATTTGGTAAACAAGATTACTGCGGGAGACAAGACTCTTTTTGTGGGAGTTTTACGGCTTTCCCCGAGCAAATACCAGAAAACAGTTTACGGCAGGTTTTTGGAGGCAGTGCATCTGGAAGAAACAGCAAAGGAATTTGACGAGGTTGAAGTTTCCCAGGAAGAGGAAGAGGAAATCAAACGGCTTTCAAAAAACCCCAAGATTTACGAAATGCTTATTGATTCAGTCGCGCCGTCAATTTACGGGCACGATAATGTAAAGGAATCAATTATTCTCCAGCTTTTCGGCGGAGTAAAAAAAACAATGCCGAACAATCAGACAATTAGAGGAAACATTCATGTCCTGCTTGTCGGCGATCCCTCAGTGGGAAAAAGCCAGATTCTGCAGGCAACCGACAAGATTGCGCCCAAGAGCATTTATTTTGCTGGCAAGACATCAAGCGGAGTCGGAATAACTGCAACAGCAGTAAAAGACGATTTCGGAGAAGGCGGCTGGACTTTAAAGGCAGGCGCTCTTGTTCTCGCATCGGGGGGAATATGCATGGCTGATGAGCTTGACAAAATGGATCCCGAAGAAAGGTCTGCACTGCACGAGGCAATGGAACAGGGAATGATTTCAGTTGCAAAGGCAGGCATTGTAACAAGATTCAGGGCAGACACAAGCATTTTAGCAGCGGCAAACCCGAAGCTCGGAAGATTCGACCCGTACGCTCCTTTTATTGACCAAGTGAATCTTCCTCCCACTTTGATAAGCAGGTTTGACTTGTTTTTCATGATAAAGGATGTTCTGGACAGGACAAAGGACGAGGCAATGGCAAACCACATTCTGAAAATCCAGAAAGCAGGGGAAACAATTTCCCAGTACAAGAAAAAGGGAAAGCCGCTTGAAAAGGCTGATGCAAGGGAAATAGAAAAAATCGCAGCGCCGAAAATTCCCGCAAATATTGTAATGAAATATCTTTCCTATGCAAGGCAGAATATTTTTCCAATGATGACAAAAGACGCAATAGACACAATCTCAGAGTTTTATGTAAATCTGAGAGAACAGGGAAAAAAGGAAGGCGGAAGTTATTCAGCAACGCACAGGCAGCTTGAAGGTTTGGTAAGGCTTTGCGAGGCAAGCGCAAGAGTAAGATTAAGCGATGAGGCAACAAAGGACGATGCAGACAGGGCAATCCGCTTATTGAAGGCATCCCTTGAAGATGTTGTTACTGACCCTGAAACAGGAAAAATTGACTTTGACATTATTTCAACTGGAACAACACACACGCAGATTACTAACATGAAAACAATCCTCAATCTCATAAAGCGCAAGGCGCAGGAAATAGATTTGGTTCCATTGCAGGACATTATTGACGAGGCAAAAGCAGAAGGAATTGAAGAGGACAAAACCAGGGAATTAATAAAAAAGCTCGAGGACAAGGGGGAAATTTACAAGCCGAAATACAATTTTTTAAAGCCCACGCAGAAGGAAAAATAAAACAAAGCGGTTTTTTAATTTCATTGCTCACTCCTTTTTTTATGGACAAGAGATTATTGTTTCAGCTGATTCTGCTTTTTGTTCTTACGCAGGCAATCGGATTGTTTGTCGCATTCAATCTCATAAGCGGAATTTCCGCAGGCACAATAGAACAGCCGGGAATAATAACCCAGAATCCGGATGACATTGCAAACGCGCTTTTCCTCATTGCATACATTCTGGTAGGGACTGGATTTTTTCTGTTTGCAATAAAATTCGTGAAAAGGCCCTGGCTTTTCAAAGTTTTGGAGCTTTTCATTCTCTTCTTCACAGCGGGACTGCTGTTTGAATTTGCGCTCGGAGAGCCCTGGGGAATACTGCTTGCAATAATCCTTGTTGCCTCAAGAATTATTTTTCGGAAAAACATCTGGCTGAGAAACCTCGGAAGCATTATTTCCTCTGCAACAGTCGGCGCGCTAGTAGGAATAACACTTGGAGTAATTCCCATTCTTGTTTTCATTACTGCGCTTTCAATTTACGATTACATCGCAGTCTTCAAAACAAAGCACATGGTAACGCTTGCAAAAGGCATTCAGGGAAAAAATCTTGGGTTTACTCTTGCAATGCCAACCCCTAAACACACTTTCGAGCTCGGAACAGGAGACCTTGTAATTCCGCTTGCATTCGCGACAAGCGCAATGCAGAATTCTCTCCCATTGGGATTTCCCAATTATTTTTTCATTGCAATATTCATTCTCCTGGGAAGCATTGTCGGCCTGATTTTAACTCTTGAGTATTTGAGCAAGAGAATTGGAACAGCGCTTCCCGCGCTTCCGCTGCAGACTGCAATAATGATTGTGATTTTTGCGGCTGCAAAGCTTGCGGGCTTTTAAAGCTTAAAAATATTCATTGCTTGCTTATTGCTTTTGCGATTTCTGCCGGCAATTTTCGTATTTCTTCTGTTAACCCTTTGTTCATTGCACTTATTTCTTCTTTGATTTCACTTGAAGTATCCCTTATTTCTGATGTCAGCCCTTTTGACATTGTGTTTATTTCCTCTCTGACGCCTCCGGAAGTCTTGCTTATTTCTGATGTCAGCCCTTTTGACATGCCTTTCAAGGAATCCAAAATTTCAAATTGAATAGTTATGCCCTTTTCCAGCTGCCCGACCATTAATGCCTGGCTTGCACGTATCAAACTGGGGATTTCCAATGCGGGATTTTCCTGAAAGTGCGTGAAAGTTATAGTGGGATTGCCGAACTCCGCAGTAATTTCCTTTTCCAGGTTTTGTATAAACGCTTTAATTTTTTTTTCATCCCCCTCCAACTGCACCCGGACTGTTTTTTTGTCAACATTGACAACAGAGCCCCTGCTAAAAGAGGAATTCAGCAGGCGCTCAACAACAAAAGCGCGGACGCCCTTTTCAGTAATAATATTCTCTTTTTTTGCCTTAATCAAAAAACTTCCTTTCACGCTTATCAGTCCCGTTAAACAATCTTATGGATTTAATGTCAAACTTTTTAAAACAACACGCTTGTTTCGGCTATAAACGAAACAGGCTTTGGATATGGCAATGGCTGTGTTTTTGATTGGAAAATTTGCTGGCTTTTGAATCAGCCGCTGATTGCAAAGAATCCCTGTATTGCTTCAAGGCCGTAATAAATTGCAACAGCAATAAGGATATACCGTATTATTCTTCCGCACAGAACCGCAATGAAAAATCTTTTCCAGTCGAATTTTATCAGTCCCGCTGCAATCCCGATAAAATCAAAGGGAAAGGGAACAAGGGCGCCAATCAAAATGAAAACAGTCCCGAGATTTTTTATGCGCTGCTTGAAATCGAAAATCATTTTCATCTGCACAGGCGAAAATTTTTCAATTACCCTGCTTCCGAAATAACCAGCGGCATAGCCCGCCATTTCTCCAAGCGCGGCGCCCGCTCCCGCCGCAATTCCCAGCAAAACAGGATCGAAAAGCCTCAGCCCCGCTATTGCAATGAAAATAATGTCAAACGGCAAGGGTAGCAGAACAGATGCGTTCAGCGCTGTTGCCACAAAAAAAATCCCGAGCAATCCGTATTGCAGCGCAATCTGCAGAAAAATGTCAGCCATGCCAATCATTTAGAAATAGGAGTTTTCCTTTTAAATTCTTTTTGTGCAGGCGAAAGCGCAGCCTATGGCTTTTAAAAAATAAAAAAATAGAAATTGCCTCTCGCTTTCGTTTTGACAACAATTTCTAAAAATTAGCCGCTACAGAACAAAAAACTCAGTATTGTTTTTTGTGTTTCTGATAGCATTCTTTGCAGTATATTGGCCTGCCTTCGGTTGGCTTGAAAGGAACCTGTGTTTCTTTGCCGCAGTCTGAACAAACAGCATCGTACATCTGCCTTGGTCCGCTTGAGTAGCCTCCGCCACCGCCACCGCCTCTGAAATTTCTATCATATCCCATTTTTTATCACCTATTGCAAAAAAAGGCTATATTCCCGATTTTTGCAATATACTCTTTCTAATTGCAAAGTTAAAAAAGCCTATGTTTTTGCTTTTTTTGCCAAGAAACAGGTTTTTAAAACAAAAGCAATCACTCTTTTTATAATAATAAAAATCTGTTTTACGAGTGGTTTTGTTTGGAATACGAAAAAATGCTTGACAGGCTTTACCTTTCTCTTCCCCAGGGAGCACTCGGAAAGGAGCGCTTTGAAATGCCCAAGGCAGAGTCATTTGTGCAGGGAACAAAGACAATAATAAAGAATTTTTCCGCTATTCTCAAGGCAATAAACAGGGACAACGAGCAGGCAAAAAGGCATTTGTTCAAGTACATTGCAAGGGAAACAGCCACCTCGGCAAACATAGAGGAAAGCAAGCTTGTCCTGAGCGGAAAATTTTCCGAAAACCAGGTAAACGATCTGCTGAAAAGCTATATCGAACAGTTTGTTTTGTGCCCAATCTGCAAAAAGCCCGACACTCACGTAATTGAAAAGCAGGGAGTAAAAATACTGAAGTGCGAGGCCTGCGGCGCCATTTCCTCAGTCAAGGGATTGTGATTCTTTTTTTTCGGGTGAAAAGCATTTTCCACAAAATTCATTCTTCGGGAACAAATTTTGTGCTTGCAGTATGCGACAGGGAGCTGCTCGGAAAAACCCTGAAGCGCGGAGAGCTTGAATTCAAGGTTTCGGAAAGCTTTTACGGGAACAAGGGCATTACAGAGGCAAAGCTGAAAAAATTACTGCATGAATTCGGAAACATTAATCTTGTAGGAAAGAAAAGCGTGGGAATCGCGTTAAAAGAAAGGCTTTTAAGCGAAAAAAACATAATAGACATTTCAGGAGTGCCGCACGCGCAGATTTTCCAGTTTTAAAAAAAGATTTTTTTTACGGGGATGAAAAAATGCAGAACAAGCAGGGAAACAAGGATACCGAAGAATTTGTATGGATACGCTTTCCAAGGGAAAAGGACAACGAGCAGTTTGCGCTCGTAACCCAGTTAATGGGCGGAGACCAGGTAAAGGCAAAATGCTCAGACGGCATTGAAAGAAGCTGCAGGATTCCCGGAAAAATGAAGAAAAAAGTCTGGATAAAGGAAGGCGACATTATCATAATAAAGGTCTGGGATTTCCAGCCGAGCAAGGCCGATGTGGTATGGCGCTTTTTGGGAAACCAGAAAGAATGGCTGAAAAGAAAAGGGCACCTGAAAAACCTGCCGCTTTAAATTTACAATCCGGCAATCGTCGAATTGCCGCCAACATTTAAAAACTATTTTTTCTATTTCTTTATTGTGCTTATTGGTATTATTTGGTTATTAAATGATATTGCTTTATATTGTTTTTGGGTTTTAATATGATTGTAAGCTGGTCTTTGCACGCAAAGCATATGTTTGCCGAGAGAGCTGCAAAATTCGGCATTAATTATGCCGAAATCGAGCTTGCAATCAAGAAGCAGGAAATAAAAATAAGCCTTGAAAGGAACAAGTTCAAGACAATCTTTGATATTCAGGGCGTGCTGTTGACTGCAGTGAAGATTGAGAACCCGAAATTTATTCATGTTTTGACTTTATGGGAATCAAACGAAACAGAGGCGGAAAAATGGAAAAAGAAATAAGCTGCCATTTGTGCGGCGGAAAGGCACTTTTGCATTTTGAGGATTTGGAATTGAACAACGGCAGGATTGTTTTAAAGGGATCGCCTTTTTACAAATGCCAAAAATGCGGGGAAGAGTTTGCCACAAGCGCGCAGATGCAGGGGCTTAGCGAACAGATAAACACAAAATTTGTTTTTGAAAGGCCCATAATAAATGCCGGGCGCAGCCTGGCAATTACCCTGCCTGCCGACATTGTGCAGTATTACAAGCTGAAAAAGGGCGGGAGAATAAAAATCATTCCCGAAAACAAAAAAGAAATGAAAATAACGGTTAAATGACAACTCTTTAAATCGAAATTGTGCCATCTGTTTCTTATGGAAAAACAAAAATTTTTATTGCAAAATCTTGTTCCTGAGGAGGAAACAAGGCGGATTTTTGCGCAGGTTTTCGACAAGAGCACAATCGAAACCCTTCACGCGCTTGCAAGCAGGGGCTATTTCAAAACAGTAGAATTCGTAATCAGCACGGGAAAAGAGGCGCATGTTTTCCGCGCAGTGGATTCTTCGGGAAGTTTCCGCGCAATAAAAATTTACAAGATTGAAACAAGCGATTTCCGGAAAATGTCGAAATACATTGAAGGCGATCCGCGCTTCAAGCGCATTAAGCAGACAAAGCGCGACCTGGTTTTTGCATGGACACGCAAGGAATTCAAAAATCTTGAACTGCTGAATTCTGCGGGAGTTTCTGTTCCATTGCCGATTGCTTTCAAGAACAATGTTCTCATAATGGAGTTTATCGGCAAAAAAGGAGAAGCCGCAAAAATCGTGAAGGAAGATTCTGTTCCTGCGGAAAAATTTTTTGATTTTGCAGTTGGTGCGCTTGCAAAAATGCTTTTTAATGCAGAGCTTGTCCACAGCGATTTTTCCGAATACAACATTATGAACAATTCAGGGAAGCTCGTTGTCATTGACTGCGCACAGGCAGTTCTTTCCTCGCATCCATTTGCAAAGGAATTCTGGCAGCGCGATTTGAAAAACACTGCAAACTATGTTTCAAAGCAGGGAATGAAAAAAACTCCCCTTGAAATAGAGGAAGCAGTAAAGGAAAGAAAGGGAAAATAGTTCTGCCATTATCCTATTTTTGCGCGCGCAATCCTGTAAAGCACGTGGTGTGCATAAACCTGCCTTGCCAGTTCCTCAACATAATGGGGCGGAGAATGCAATGCCTGCGCTGTCCTGTGGTAAAACTGGGCTAATTCTATTTCTTTTTCTTCCTGTGCTGCCCGCGCAGTTGCTGTTTTTTTTTCTGCATCCAGAAGCCATATTAATTTTTCTTCCGGCAGAGTTTGTTTGTCCGCCATTACTTTTTCGAAAAACTCCTCAAAATCCTGCATACGCCTTTCAGAGTCCTGCCTTAAAGAAACAAGCTTTTTCTTCAACCTGACATAACGAACGTTTGCTTTTAATGCCAAAGCGACTTTTTGTCCCTCACGGGTCCAGATTTTTTTGAATATTTCGCAGTCCCTTGTGGATTTTCTCAGAGCATCTTCCATCATGCGCATGTCTCTTGCAGATTCAAGGACACGCGTGGAAATTCCCCTTGTCATTTTTAAAAAACCCGGATATTGCCAGTATAACTCATGGTATATTTTCAAAAAGTCGTGTTCTCTTTCAAGCGAGGCAATTGCATAGTCTGCCAGCCTTACGCCCCAACGCGAATTTTCCAGGATAGAAGTCCATGCCCTGCTTGTTGCAGCCAAATACTGCTTTGCTATTCTGCGGCTTGTTTTAAACATTGCAACATACTGCCCGTACGCCCTTCGCAAAACCCTGGTGATTCTGCGCTTTATTTTCCACTGTTCTTTGGGAGTGTATGATTCGCGCCTGCGGGGCGGTTTTCTTCCAGGCCTTTCCCTTCCCGCCATAATATATTAAAGGTTATTTATGTAATATATAATTATACTTGGCTGCGCTTTTTCCGCAGTCTTTTTTGTTTTTTCCGGTGCCTTCCTTGATTGAAACCATTAAGATTCCAAAGGAGAGAATAGCAGTCCTCATAGGCAAAAACGGCGCCGTAAAGAAAGAGCTGGAAAAGCTCACTGAAATGAAGATTGAAATCGACAGCAAAACAGGCGAGGTTTTTATTGAGCCTGCAAAAAGCAATGCGAATTTTTTGTCCGCAGCGGGAATTGTAAAGGCTATTGCGCGCGGTTTTTCCCCGAAAAACGCTCTTCTCCTGCTCGACGAGGAATTTTACCTTGAAATAATCGATGTTGGGGAATTCGGAAAAACAAAGAAAAGGCAGTTTTCAAGAAAAGGGAGAGTAATAGGCGCTGAAGGAAAAATCCGCACTCGCATTGAAACAGAAACAGACACAAAAATCAGTGTTTTCGGAAAAACAATCTCAATAATAGGGAAAGTAGAGGATGCTGCAAGGGCAAAAAAGGCAGTCGAAATGCTCCTCATGGGGGCGCGCCATGCAAAAATCTTCGAATACCTGAAGGAAAGCTCTGCAGGGGAAAAATTCGAGCTTTGATTTTGGCATTGCAAAAATATTTAAAATATTGGTATTCTTGTAGTTATCGAAGAGGAATTTTTTATTCGCTGTTTTAGGGATATTAATGGCTTCAGACGATTTTTTTGATTCAAAGCAGGAAATGCCTGTTTTGCCCGCAAAAGACAGCATTGCAAAAATTGAAGAAGCAAAAGCGCCTGCAAAGGAAGCAGAAGCAAAGGCGCCTGCAAAAGCAGAGAAAAAAACCTTGAAGGAAAAGGAAGACGACAACGGATATCCCGCGCTTACAGCTGAAGAGCTTGCAAAGGAATTCAAGGAGCATTCTGTTGCGGAATTTTTCAAAAAAAACCGGCAGATGTTAGGCCTTACGGGAAAAATCCGCACTCTTACAACAATTGTCCATGAATATGTTTCGAATTCCTTGGATGCATGCGAAGAATCCGGAATTCTTCCTGAGATAGAAGTGAAAATTACAGAGCTCGGCGAAGAATACTATGAAATAATGGTAAAGGACAACGGCCCAGGGCTTACAAAAGAAACCCTTGGAAAGGCTTTGGGGCAATTGCTTGCGGGAACAAAATTCCACAGAATGATGCAGATGCGCGGCCAGCAGGGAATAGGCGCAGCGGGATGCACAATGCTTTCGCTTATTACAACAGGAAAGCAGATTCAGGTTATCAGCGGAACAGCAAAGCACACTCCTTTCATGGCTGAAATGACTATTGATCCGAAAAAAAACGAGCCGAAAATAATCAAGATAGAGGAAATAAAAAAAGAATTTTTAGGATTGGCAATAAAGGCAAAATTCAAGGATGTAAAATACCAGAAAAGCGAGCAGTCCCCCCTTGAATATTTGCGCAGGACTGCGATTGCAAACCCGCATGCAAAAATAATTTTTACAGATCCTTTCGGAGAGAAAAGCGTTTTTGAAAGGACAAGCAAAACAATTCCCCAGAGGCCTGTGGAAGTAAAACCGCATCCCAAGGGAGTTACAGTCGATGAATTATTGACAATGGCAAAGGCAACGCAGGCAAGAAAAATTTCTTCGTTTTTAAAATCAGACTTTGACAGAATGGGAGACAAGGCAATCGAAGAGATTGAAAAACAGGCAAGCTTTGATTTGAACAAAGATCCTAAAAAAATGTCCTGGGAAGAGGCAGAGGAAATAATCAAGTGCTTCAAGACAATGAATTTTATTGCTCCCAGCACTGAAGGATTAAGCCCCATAGGCGAGGAAAGAATCACTGCCTCGCTGAAGGGAATTGTAGAGCCTGAGTTTTTGTCTGTGCTTACAAGAAAGCCGACTGTTTACAAGGGGGGATTTTCCTTCCAGGTAGAAGCGGCAATTGCCTACGGCGGAAACGCGGGAAAAAGCTCGGGAGAAAAAGACGAAAATACAGGGCAGGAAATAAAGCGCGTGGAAGTAATGCGCTTTGCAAACAGGGTTCCTCTGCTGTTCGATGCCGGCGGCTGTGCGCTTTCAAAAGCAGTTCAGGGGCTTGACTGGAAAAGATACGCGATAAAAAATCTTGACAATGCGCCTCTGACTGTTTTTGTCCACATGCTTTCAGTTCATATTCCTTATACAGGTGCGGGAAAGCAGGCTGTTTCCGATGAAGAAGAAGTAATGGAAGAATTGCGCCTTGCTTTGATGCAGGCTGCAAGGCAGATAATGCGGCACATTGCGGGAAAGCGCAGGCAGCAGGAAAAAGAGCAGAAGAAAAAATTATTCATGAAATACGCGACAGAGGTTGCCATTGCACTGCATGAGCTTACTGGAAAGAAAAAAGACGAGATTGAAAAAAAACTCCATGCAATTGTCCTCAAAAAGCTGAAACTTGAAGAAAAAATGGAAAAAGACCTTGAACAGAAAACAGACGAGGAAATTGCCGCGGAACTTGAAAAAGAAGCCGCAAAGGAAAAAAAGCAGTCCAAAAAGAAAAAGCCAAAGGCAGGCGGGGAAGAAGATTCTGAATGATTTTTTTATAAATAAAAAATGGTGAAAAAAAATGGTTGATGATGTAAAGGCAAAGGACAAGGAAGTAATAAAGCGCCTTGAAGGGCTTGGAACAGGTATTTTTGAACAGATTGAAAAGGGAAAAGAGCCTGCAATAGAGCTTCCCGTAAGGAATCTTGGAAATATTTTCTTTGACAAAAAAAGCAAGACAATAAAGCTTGGGGATAAAACATCTCAGAGGCAGTTTTTGAACATCGCCCATACAAGAAAATTCATGCAGACTGCTCTTGTCGCATCGGAAATAAAAAAAATAATCAATCAGGACGCAACCACAAGCATCCGTGACTTGTATTACGCATTGAAGCACACTATTGCGGATACAAATGAAAACACTTTTGAGGAACAGGGGGAATCAGACCCTTTGATTGAGGATATTGAGGCAGGCCTTGATTTGCTGAGAGAGGAATTGCATCTTGCTGCTTCAAGCAAAGGCGTAATTGTGGGTGACATGAAAATCAAAGATGGAAAAGACACGATTGATTTGACAAAAATGGGTTCCGGAGGATGGGGAATTCCCAGCAATGTCGAGCCCGAAAGAATACAGATAAAGGATTTGAGCGCGGATTATGTTCTGTTCATTGAAAAAGACGCTGTCTGGAAAAGATTCAACGAGGATATCTTCTGGAAAAAAAACAAGTGCATTATAATTACCGGAAGAGGCCAGCCTTCAAGGGCGGAAAGAAGGTTTGTCCAAAGATTGAACAAGGAATTTGATTTGCCAGTTCTCGCCCTGATGGATGCAGATCCATGGGGAATGTATATTTATTCTGTGATAAAGCAGGGCTCTATTTCGCTTTCCTACAGCGAGGAAAAGCTTGCAACTCCCGACACAAAATACATAGGCTTGACTGTAAAGGACGTTGAAACATTCAAGATTCCAAAAGAGGTTACAATCAAGCTAAACCAGCTTGATGTAAAGCGCCTGAATGAAATGAAAAATTATGAATGGTTCAAGACAAAAGAATGGCAGAACGAATTCGCTTTAATGAAGGAAAAAGCAATCAAGCTTGAGCTCGAAGCACTGAGCAAAAAAGGAATCCGCTTCATAACAGAAACCTATCTGCCTGAAAAAATGAAAAGCAAGGATTTTTTGCCGTAAGGAAATACATTAAACTAAAATTTCTTCTATCTGCGGGCATCGTCTTTTTCCGATAGTGCCTTCCCCCCTATTCCTTTCTTTTGCCGAGATATTTTAAAGGCAGATGTTTTTGTTTCGTAAACAATATGTTTTTAATTTGTAAACACTATTTTTGTTATTATGTTTTTGATAAAATTTTTTTCTTCTTTGGAAAGGCTGAGGCTTTTGGAACTGCTCTTTTTTACGCAGCAGCCCGATTTGAAAGTCAGGGCGCTTGCAAGAAGCGCAGAAGTCAGCCCTGCTCTTGTTTCGAGCACTCTTGCAATGCTGAAGCATGAAAAGCTCGTTAAGAATAATGCAATAGATTTTCAGCATCCGCTTGCAAGGGCTTTGAAAATAATGCTGAACATAGAAAAAGCGGAATCCCTGGGCATTGCAAAAAAAATACTGGGATTATTCAAGGATTGCAAAGGAATCGGCTTGTACGGCAGCTGGGCAAACGGAACAAACACAAGAGAAAGCGATATTGACCTTTGGATAAAAACAGAGAAAGGGGCAGATGCGGGAATTTTGCAATTGAGAAGGTTTTTGAAGCAGAAAACCGGCACAGAAGCAAATGCATTGTTATTGACAAAAAAAAGATTGTCCGAACTAAAGCAGAAAGACTTTGTTTTTTATTGCATGCTGCATAATTCTTTTGTATTGCGGGGCGAAGGAATATGATTGATTTTAACGATTGCATTGCAAAAGGCCTTCTGGGAAGGATTCCCGCTTCAAGGGAAAAAGCCCTGCAAAGCATAAGCAAAGCAAAAGAACTTCTGCAGGAAGCAAATGCAGGCCTTGAAGACGGAAGAATAAATTCCGCAGTAATTGTCACATACATGGCTATTTTTCATGCCGCAAGGGCTTTGCTGTTCAAGGATGGTTATAGGGAGAAAAGTCATGAATGCATAATCCGCTATTTGGAAGAAAAATATCCTGAAATAAAAACAGCGCAAATAGAAGAACTGGAAAAATACAAAAGCGAGAGAACTCATACGCAATATGACGTGAATTATACTCCAAGCGAAGAACAGGCTGAAAAAATGTTAAAATTTGCAGAAAAATTCATACAAACAATCGAAGAGCTTGTTTGACTGAAATTAGGTGGTTATATTCCGATAACTGGTTTCATTGCCTGTGCGAATCTTGCGGAAGCGCAGAAGATTGCGAATGCGCTTCTTGAAAAGCGCCTCATTGCATGCGCAAACATTCTTCCAGAAATACATTCAAGCTATTTGTGGAAGGGAAAACTCGAAACAGCAAAGGAATCTCTGCTGATAATCAAAACCCGCAAAGCGCTTGAAAAAAAAATCCTTGAAGAAGTCAAAAAACTGCACAGCTATGAACTGCCCTCAATAGAATTTTTTTCCGCGCATGCGGAAAAAGAAACAGAAAAATGGATTGAAAAGGAAACAAAATAACTTAAGCTGTTTTTTTCCGCATCGTCAATCGCCGTTAAGAAAGATTGCTTTTTATTCCATGTCTTTCTGCTTTAATTTGAGGGAGAGCCTGGAGAAATGCTTAAATACTCTTGTATATCATTTGATATATAGTGAGATTATGCAGCCGCAGCTTCAGATTTTTAAGAAAGAGGTTTTGCGTTATCCTAGGCTCGACACTGTCCTCATGATTGAGGGCGCAATAAGAAAATCCAAAGGCGACAATACTGCAAGGGAAATCTGGCAGAAACTGCCGAAGAAAACAATGTGGCAGACCTTTCTTGCAACTCTTGATTATCTGGAATATTCCGGAAAAATCCTTGTTGAGGAAGACAGGCATGTTTCCTGGATTTGGGCGCCCAGAGAGATTGAGAAACTGAAAAAGCGCGGCCTTGTGGTGAAATGAGACAAAAGCCTGAAAGAACAAAAAGCGTTGCCTTTATTGACGCTGATTTGAGAACTGCTTTTGAAGAGCTGAAAAAAGGGAAATACGAGGAACAATGCCTTGCGATGTTCCTTAACAATGCCATTGATGCCCTGAAAGAAAATCCGCTCTGCGGAATAAAGGTTCCTTCAAAGCTCTGGCCGAAAGAATACATCCGGAAGTACTGCATTGACAACCTGCGCAAATACGATTTGCCAAATGCCTGGAGAATAATTTATACTTTGAGAGGAAATGAAATAGAAATAATTTCAGTCATAATAGAATGGCTGAGCCACAAAGATTATGAAAGAAGATTCAAGTATTAGTAGAATTCTTGCAGTGTTCTGTTCAGTTTTCCTCTTCAATCATTGCCAATGCTTTTTCATTCTCTCCCTGTTCAAGGAGCTCGAGCAGTTCCTTTACATTGCTTTTTCCGAATCCTGTTTCCGCAAGATTTTTTTCCAGCAGTTCCAATCCTATTGCGGAAACAGATTTTTTTGTTTTCTGCAGTGCGCGCAGCTCTGCAATTTTTGCCTTGAAGGAATTTGAGTCGAATTCCCTTGCAATGGAAAAAATAGCCTTTTCACCAAACTTTTTTTCAATTTCTTCAAGTGAAATATCCGAATTTGAAAGCCCTTTTGCAAGAGTTCCGGTTAACTTCAACCGCACCAATGGCTTCAAATCGTTTTTTTCCGAAAGCCAATCCGAAAGCCTTTTTTCAACTGCCTCTGTTATTTCCTGCTGTGCGGCTTCTTTGAAAACAATTTTTTCATAAAACATTTTTCTCTGCCTATGCAATGGCAGAAAATCAATTTTTTTTGTTTTAGAATCAAACAGGCAAATGCCTTTTTGCTTTTCAGATTCAAGCCTTTTCATCTGCGTAATTATCGTAGAACCCGTCAGCAAAAAAATAGAATCGTGAAGCTTTTCGGTTCCGTGCCAGTGAAGGTGCCCATCTGCAATCAAATCAAATCCTTTCGGCAAATCAGAAAGAGAAATGCTTGCAATCATTTCATCATCAAAAGGCAGGTATTCCTTTATGCTCTGGTGCAGGAGAAGAATATTCACTGCCCCTTCCAAAGGGACGGGATTCCACACGCGCAGTGCTTCAAGCGCGTGCTTTTCAGGAATTCCTCCCAAGCCGTGCACTGCGATTTTTTCTCCCTGCTTTTCCAGCACTGCAACAGCGGCGTGCAAATGAAACAGGAAGCCAGCGCTTTCAAGGACTTCAACTGCATTCCGAAAATCCTTTCCCCGATATTCGTGCGTTCCGTGAATTGCAAAAACCGGAATGCTTGCGCATTCGATTTCTTCTTTTTTTTCCTTTTTTATGCGTGTTATCATGCACGTGCTATGAGTTTTTTTTATCTGCGCAAATGCCCTGAATGCATTGTGCCAGGTTTCCTGCGAGGGGATTTCAGAATCAAACACATCCCCCAGAACAAGAATGCAGTCGGGTTTTTGTGCAATTGCAAGCTCGAGCGCGCTTTTTGCGTTTTCAAAGCTTTCTTCAAAGCGTTCAGAGCCTTTTCCAAATCCTAGATGGAAATCCGACAGCAGTGCGATTTTCATGCAGAAAAGAGTGCTTGGAAATTATTAATAATTCTTTATTTGAACTTGTTTTTTAGTTTTTGGCAGGTTCTAAAAAACCTGTCTATTTCAGGTGCAGTATGCCAGTCCCATTTTTCCGGGTTGCCTGTCCTGATTGCAATAATTCTCCTTATATACTGCGAAGGCGCTATTTCAGGAACTGAAAATGCAAACCTTTCCTTTGAATTTGTTTCAACAAAAAAATACGGCTTTTTTTTCCAAAAATTTTTCTTCAGTTCGGCGAGAGAAAGTATTTTTTTTGGCTTGAACTTTTTTTCCAGTTCCCGCACAATATCCAGTTCTATGGGAACCGCGTGCAAATGCGCGTGAGTTATGCAGCAACTCCCTTTTTTTGTTTCGGAAACAGGGCCGTGCTCAAAAAACAAGGGAGTTGAATAATTCTCTTCCAGAACAGCGCGCACTTTTTTCTGCAGTTTTTCGAGTTCGGAAAACATGCTTTTCGGAATTGCGGCAATTGAAATGAAATGCTTTTTTGGCGCAATCAGCAAATAGCCCTCGACAATCTGCCCGATTGTCGGGAAAACAACAAAATTTTTTGATTCAAAAAGAATCCTATTGCCAATATTCCTGCCTTTAAAGTTATCCGCTCCCCCCTCAACAAAAGCGCAATAAGCGCAATCGGTTTTTTCAGCCATTTTTGATTCCCTTTATTCAAACAGGATTTTCCGCTTTTTCACGAATTCTTTCCCTGCTTCTTTCAGGAGTTCTTTTCCCTTTGCAGTAATGGAATAAACCTCGCGGTTTGCATCTGTTTTTTTTGAAACAAAGCCCCTGCCTTCCAGCTTGTACAAAACAACATAAGCCGTAACATTTCCGGGCCTGAAGCCGAATCTTTTTTTGATTTCAGCGCGGATTGCATACGCGTGCGAGGGCTTTTTTTTCAGAATCCCTAAAATGTAAATCCAGAGCAGTTCAACCCCGAGCTTTTCGCGCAGGCGCGCCATTTCCCTGCTTTGAGCAACATTCATGCTATGTATTTGAAAAGAAAAAATTAATAATGCCAGAGTTTCGAAGGCAGCTGAAGGCGGTTTTTTTATCTGCACAACAGGAATGTTTAAATAAACATGCGTGAATCATATTTCACATATGAAAGAGGATAATTATCACTTATTCTTCGGAATGTTTTCCAACAGGCTGAAAATCGACATTATAAGTGAATTGTCGCAGAAGCCCATGGAAGTGAACCTGCTTTCAAGGCGTTTAAAACAGGAAAGAAGCAAGGTTTCCCATGCTCTGCTTGTCCTTAACAAATGCCATCTTGTTGAATCCGAAAAAAAAGGCAAGAACAGGCTTTATGCTATTAACAAGGAAACAATTGCCCCGCTTTTGACTCTGGCTGACAAGCATGTTTCAAAATACTGCAAAAACTGCTGGGCGAAAAACAACGGAGGCTGATTTTTTTTGGCTAAAAAAAATGCAAATTGTTTTAAGTGCAATGCCTCGAGCAAGGAAAGCGTTTTGCTTAAGGCAGAACTGGAAGGCGCGGATATTTTTGTTTGCGCGCAGTGCCTTCCAATGATAATCCACGGCGGATGAAATGCCTGAAAAAATTAACGAAAGAATAGTTATAAGGAGCGTGAAAAAATGATTTGTACTGAAAAAACAGAGGTATACAGCAGAGTGGTCGGATACCTGAGGCCTGTGCAGGCCTGGAATCTCGGAAAACAGGAAGAATTCAGGGACAGAAAAATGTATAACGAAAAAAAAGCGCTTGCCAGCGTTTAATTGCATTGCAACAATAAATTGGAATTCTCTTGACAGGATAAATCGGGTGTGCGGATGGCAAAAACAGCAAAGATTGAGTATGCTGAAGATGCGTGCATCGGCTGCCTTGCCTGCACTACTGTTTCAAGCAACTGGGTGCGGTGCGATGCCAAGGTAAAGCCGTTGAAGACAAAAATCAGTTATAAAGAAATAAAAGAAAACAAAGAGGCCGAAAGCATCTGCCCTGTGCAGGCAATAAAAGTCATTGAATAAGAACCATGCAAGAGGGGTTAGATGAACGAATTTGCAAGCTTTTTGATAACATTCAGGGAAACGCTTGAAATGGCGCTCATTGTCGGAATAATTCTGGCTTATCTGGTGAAAATAAAAAAGCCCGAATACCACAAGACTGTTTATGTAGGCGTTGGAGCCGGAATCATTGCGAGCGTCATAACTGCAATTGCATTCAATTCAATTGCAGGCGGTTTTACGGGCGCTGCAGAACAATTGTTTGAAGCAGTAACAATGCTTTTTGGCGCCTTTTTAATAACAGTCATGATTGTCTGGCTGATGCGCTGGAGAAATGTTGCAAATAATCTTCGGCATAAAGTAAAGGAAGAGGTTTCCCACGAGCACAGAACCGGATTGTTTTTGCTTGTTTTTTTTTCAATTTTCAGGGAAGGCGTTGAAACAGTTATTTTTCTCGGAACTACTGGTTTCACAGCCGGCTCTTATTCCCTGATTGGCTCTGTCGGAGGCATTGCACTTGCAGTGTTTCTGGGCTTTTTGCTTTTTGTTGAAATGGTTAAAATAGATTTAAGGAAAGTATTCCTTGCAACAAGCATATTGCTTGTTTTTTTTGCAGCCGGGCTGGTTGCGCATTCAGTGCATGAATTCCAGGAGGCAGAGGCGCTTGCAATCGGCACTGAAGAAGCCTGGAACATAAACCCGCCAGTGAATCCCGACGGCACATATCCTTTGCTGCATGAGGGCGGCGCAATCGGAAGCATTGCCAAGGGCCTGTTCGGATACAATGGCAATCCTTCCCTGCTTGAAGTGCTAAGCTATGCCGCATATCTCGGAATAATAGGCGCAATTATTATTTTTAACACCAAAATCAAGCCGAAAGGCAGCAAAATTCCTGCTGAAAACAGGATTGGCAAATAAAAAACAAAAATGCAGTGCGTGGTGCAAATTGGCTGAAAAGAAAATAAACGAAAAAATGACTGTGCGCGAGGTCTGCACAAAATGGCCGCAGGCAAAAAACGTTTTCCAAAGGCACGGCCTGATGGAATGCGGCGGGCCGCAAGGGCCTGTAGAGCCGATAGATTTTTTTGCGCGTGCCCACAAAGTAAATTTGGAAAAACTGCTGAACGAACTGAATGATTCTGCCAAAAGCGCGGCTTCTTTTAAGGAAACCGTTGCCGAAGCAAGGCAATTCGGCTATGAAAAATTTTTGAAGGCGGCAATTCTTGTAATTCTCTCCGTAGGGTGCGCTCTCGGCGCTTTTATGATTTTTGGGATCGGAAGCAGCAGGAGTTTTGAACTCGGATGGGACAGCATTTTGCAAATGCACGGGCATGCACAGATTTTTGGATGGATTGGATTGTTCATAATGGGCATTGCATATTTTGTAATGCCAAAATTCAAAAACACTGGCTTGTTCAGGCACGGACTGGGTGAAGCAAGCTTTTGGATGATGCTTATCGGGCTAATATTAAGGAGTGTCGCACAGCCGAATGCAGTTAATTTTTTGAATTCCGCCCTGCTTGTTTTTTCGGCTTTTTTGGAGCTCGCCGCAGCCTGCATTTTTGCGATTGTGCTCTGGAATGTGATAAGAAAAAGCACTCAAGAAAAAGAGCATTTTGAAAAGTTTGCAATTGCAGGCGCTTTTTGGTTTGTCGTGCTTGCTTTGCTGAATCTTTTTGCGGCAGTGCAAATGGCTTTTGCAGGGCAGTTTCTTGTTCCTCAAAACATTGACAATGCAATTATTCACACAGGCCTGCTTGGGTTTGCGGCTTTAATGATTTTTGCCGTGGCTTCAAGAACACTGCCGGCTTTTATGGGGCTGAAGGAATCAGGCAAAAGAGCCCTGGATTTTTCTTTTTTTGCCATGAATTTCGGCGTATTGTTAATGCTGTTGAATTTAATGGGCCTGCTGGGAAGCTTTGCTTCTGCAATTGCGGCACTGCTTGAATTTGCCGCGGCTGTTTCTTTTGTTTTTGGAATAAGACTGTTTGCAAAGCCGGAAGTGGATTTAAGCCGGGAGAGCCTTGACAGGAGCTATGAAAAATTTGTAAAGGTTGCATTTGCCTGGCTTTTGTTTTCCTCTGCAATGCTTTTCATTATTGAATTTTACAAATTCGTCACAGGCGCCGCGGTAGAACACGCCTTTGTCGGCGCATACAGGCATGCATTGACAGTTGGTTTTGCAAGCATGATGATTTTTGGCTATGCAACAAGAATAATCCCTGTCTTTAAGGGAGTGGAAATTCACAGCAAAAAACTCATTAACGCGACTTTTTGGCTTGTCAACATTGGAAACATTTTCAGGGTTGCCGGGCAGATTTTTGCAGGGTTTTTTGGAGGAATTTTTTTTGCAGCCATAGGAATTTCCGGCTTCATAGAATTGGCTGGAATTATTGCATTCGGATTTAATATCTGGAAAACCCTTGGCAAAGAATACGAAGAAACAAAGCCCGTTGCATTGAAAAAAGAAAAAATCCAGAGAACTGCGCCCAAAATAAGCCCGGACGAGATAAACAAGAATACAATTGTTTTCGATGTTTTGGAGTCCTATCCGAATGCCCTTGATTTTTTTGTAAGCCGCGGCTTTGGCACTCTGCGCAACCCTGTTTTGAGGAACACTGTTGCAAAAGCCACTTCAATTGGAAAGGCGTGCAGGCTGCACGGCATTGCAGCCGAAGAATTTATCAAAGAATTAAAAAAAAATATAAAAGGCGGCTGAATGGCTTTAAGAAAAAAAATCAAAAGCCAAAGCAAAAACAAAGTTTTGATTGTGCAGAATTCTGAAAGCGAAGGCCCGGGACTGCTGCTTGAGGCAATTAAAGAGCACGGCATTAAGTTCAATATTATTGATTTGAACAAAAAGCAGGAGCTGCCTTCGCCAAGCCATTATTCAGCCCTGATTGTTTTGGGCGGCCCAGACAGCGCAAACGACAAAACAAAAAAAACCATTGCTGCTTTGAAAGCAATAAAAGAGGCTCTTGATTCAAAAACCCCGTTTTTGGGAATCTGCCTCGGAATGCAAATGCTTGTGAAGGCATGCAATGGAAATGTTTTCAAAAGCCGAATAAAAGAAATTGGATGGAGAAGCCATGACAAACAATTTTTCCGTGTTTTTTTGACAAAAAAAGGCAAAGCAGACGCATTATTCAAAGGCATAAAATCCCCGGTAAGAATATTCCAGCTTCACGGAGAAACAGTAAAACTGAAAAAAGGAATGCGGCTTTTGGCGGAAGGCAGGCACTGCAAAAACCAGGTCGTCAAAATCGGAAGCAATGCCTATGGGATACAGGGGCATTTGGAGCTCAGCCAAAAAATGTTCAAAAAATGGATTGCAGAAGACACTGATCTGCGCCTGCTTGATTCGGCTTTGCTGAAATCGGATTATGCCGAAATAAGAAGCAGGTATGAACGCACAGGAAAAAAAATGATTGAAAACTTTTTAGGAACAGCCGGGCTGATAACGCCCCGATAAAATGAAAAGAGTTTTTTTCATGAAAAAAATTGTTTTTGCCGAAGTCGAGGAATGGGAGCAAGAGCCCATCCAAAAAAATTTGCCAAAAAATTTCAATGCAAGGCTGCTGCACGAATCAATAAACGAATTAACGCGCAAAGAGCTTGAAAAAACCAGGATTCTCTCAATATTTATTTATTCAAAAATTGACAGGGCAATGCTGGAAAAAATGCCTTTGCTCGAGGCAATAGCCACAAGATCCACGGGAACAGACCACATTGATTTGGAAGAGTGCAGAAAAAGGGGAATAAAAGTCTACAATGTTCCAACTTACGGCGAAAACACTGTTGCAGAGCACACCTTTGGATTGATTCTTGCGTTAAGCAGGAAAATATACCAGGCAATCAACAGGGCAAAAAAAGGGGATTTTTCAGTTGCAGGCCTGCAGGGCTTTGACCTGAAAGGAAAAACAATCGGCATTATCGGCATGGGCAACATTGGAAAGCACGTTGCAAGAATAGCAAAGGGATTTGGAA
>Ga0209542_10003766_pt1 | contig 32061 bp, 38 predicted proteins | sample RifCSPhighO2_01_FD_184028 | JGI IMG/M metagenome (GOLD analysis project Ga0209542, IMG submission 184028) | Soil microbial communities from Rifle, Colorado - Rifle CSP2_plank highO2_0.1 (SPAdes) (version 2) | ecosystem: Environmental > Terrestrial > Deep subsurface > Rock core/Sediment ... | reverse complement strand
ATTTTGCGAGCGACGGCGAGCAAAATATTCCTGACCACAAAACGGGCAAGTGGCGGAATTGGTATACGCGTTAGTCTTAGGAACTAATGCCGCAAGGCTTGAGGGTTCGAGTCCCTCCTTGCCCACAAAAGAAAAAGCCACTCATAATTCTTGGGTGATTTTTTCTTTTTAGCGAGGGACGAGAAAGGCGGACTCCGACCCGGGTCAGAGGAGCCGGGGTCGCGCAAAAATTCAGCAGAATTTTATGTGTGACCGAGTCCCTCCTTGCCCACATTTTATGCATATTTTGTAGGGCCCTTATCGGGCTTGACTTTTAGACTAGAGTATGCTATACTATCAACATGAGTAAAATTAATAAAAATTCAATAATTAAATATCCGTTTTTAAGTTTGCTGGCGCTTGCTGGTTTTACCTTGGTGGCGATAGCCTTCATGCCGGCACTCGCGCGCGCAGAGGTGATACATACTCTTACCCCGCCTACCTATAATGAGCCGTATCAGCCTGCTTCTAATTTCGAAACCGTTGCAACCGTTAATCCCTCACCGGTCATCAGTTCTATCACTCCACGATACATTAACGGTACCGATCCGGTCAGTGTCACTGTAAATGGCAATCACTTCATTCCGGGTTCTGTTGTACGAGTCAATAATTCCAACTACCCTACTACTTACGTAGACTCTCGCCACCTTATGATAAATTTCGGTGCTAAGGAACTTAGGAATCGCACTCAGTACTCTATCACTGTGTATAATCCTGGCCCGGGTGGAGGCTACTCTAACTCCGTCCCATTTGGTGTCAGCGGCGGCAATGTTAACTCGAACAGCAATTCTTACTCTAATTCCAACACCCAGCCGAACTCTGCAAACATCAACACCAGCGAAGCTAATGGTAATGAAGATTACGGGGGCCTGGCCGCCACCGCGATAATCGGCGCCGACGGCTTCATGCCGACGGGACTCGTAGGGTGGATCGTAGCGGCAATATTGATAACAATCATTATCATTCTGATCCGCAGGATCTACGGCGCGGAGAAAAGATATCACGAAACTCCCCTTAAGCACGCGTAACCAAAAACGAAACAAAAAAACGGAAGCAAGGCTTCCGTTTTTTTGTTTCTCGAACCAGCATTGACTTTTTTGTTTTTGTGTGATAAAATGCGGATAAGTTCGTTGGTCTTCGTCAATTTTTGGTTCCGCGTCGAACGCGGCGTTTTGCGCCACGAACGGCGCGCGGAGATAGTATGCTCACAGCAGTTCTCATGTCGGTGATCGGGGTGCTCATTGGGATTTTCGTTTTCGCGGCAACACAGTCATTCAAGATGCCACGGGAACGAACGAGCCAGGTGATCACCCGCCTCGGCAAGTTCTACACTTGCATCATGGCGGTGCGGGGTCACCACTTCGACCCGGAGTGGAACATCGTACCAGACCAGCCCGGCCACAAGAAGAGTCTCTCGGAGAAGTGGAACGTATACTTCTTCCTGTGGCCGATCTACAAAACACACGTCTACCCTTTCACCTACCCGAAGTTGAAGCGCGTCGGGGAGGAAAAGTCGGGGGACGTTGTGATCTGGAAGGACGATGAGAGCGGAGAGTGCATCGTGTCCCGCACGGGAGTCTCCAACTATATCGACTTTCACACGGAGTATCCGGTCATCACACCGGACCTCCGCACAGAGGAGATGGCCAGGGTGAAGGTGCTGACCACTAACACCATCCAGGCGGTCAATCCGTTCAAGATGCTCTTCGGCATCAACAACTGGTTGGGTGTCACCATGGAAACCATCAACGGCGCCCTGCGCGGCATCGTTGGCGGGTTTAGCATGCACAAGCTAAACCAGGTCAAGAGTGAATACCAGGCTGGGCAGGATGGCCCGACCTCGGACTTCACCGAACAGATGACCTGGATCAACCTCGGTCGCGAAGGGGTGCAGGACGGCATCGAGGAGCGCTGGGGCGTCCGGCTTACACGCTCCATCTTCAAGTCCTTCAGTCCGGAAGACGAGGCGGCCAGAGAGCTCCTCGCGTCCTTCGCACAGCCGGAAATCGCGGCGCAGAAGGCCCACGCGTACAGCCGCGAACAGGCCGCCATTGTGGAATGGCGGAAGAAATACCTCGTCGACACCGGCCTTGCCAAAGTCGACGAGAAAGGCAACATCACCGACCTCGTGCCCGATGCGAACGTCCGTGTCGGCGCCGAGGCGCTCAAGGAGCTCGCCAAGCTCAAGGGCACGCTCGTTACCGGCGAGGGCGGTGTGCAGGCGATGCTCGGGCTCAACGCGAGCCATAACAAGGAGGAGTGATGCATTGGTGGGGATGGATTTTAGTGAGTCTGGCGCTGACGACGGCAATTCTCCTTCTCCGGGCGTACCGTATATACACCGCCCTGAAGGTGTTCGGTGTCGTTGTCGGCGTGATCCTTCTCGTCGGAGGGGGCTGCAAGGCCTGCAACTACTTCGCAGGAGGGTCGGACACCGACGGGTCTGCCGGTGGCGGTGCCACCGTGCAGGAACGCCTCGTGCCCACGCCGCTCGTCATCCGCGGCACGACGCCAGCCACCATGAAGCTCGGCTTCGAGTTCAACATCGAAGCCGACGCACCAGTGCTGGTGGAGTACGAGGGGAACAAGATAGTCTACACCCCGGGCAAAGGGTGCCAGCAATACCCTCAGCCGCAGCGCGCGGCTTCCGACAAGGTCTTCACCGACCCCAAGGACCCCAAGGACGGGCATGTGGACTTCCGCATCTATCGCCTGTCGCCAGGCGAAGGTGCGTGCAAGTAGTTCTTCGGGAAAGTAATAAGGGCCGAATATCGCGTCTGGCCCAACGCAAATGGCCGGCTCTTCGGGAACGAAGAGCCGGCCATTCAACGTTTACGCTATTTTTTATTTTACTTGAACCAGTTCCCTCCGGGATTATAACTATCCAGCTTTACTTCATTCGTTTGGGGTTTAACTTGAGAATCTATATTAAGGGTCCTCGTGACGATGCCTAATATAGTCCACACTCCCATCATGATCGTTATCCCGACTATCCCCCAGAGCATGTGGCTCTTGCCATCAGTCTTTTTCTCTTCACTGGCCGCTCCGACGAGGAACTCAAATACACCGTATAGGAAGTAGACCAACGCCAGAGCGAAAAGGAGCACGATGAGCGGATTGATGATCTCCTTGTTAACGTTCGTCAGAAAAGAATCCACGTGCCTGGTTGACTAATCCTAGTAAGTAACGGTCGGCAGGTTAATGTTTGTCCTATTGTCCAGGCCGAAGGTGTTGGTAAGTATCTTCACCAGACCCCACACGCCGATGATGACGGCTAGGCCGATGATGCCGAAAATAATTCTATCCCTGCCGGCCTTTTTAGCTTCCTCGTCGCTTGCAATAACGTAGGACACTACCCCCCATACGAAGTAGACGATGCCCAGCGCGATAAGTACCGGGATGACCGCGTTTAAGATCTCCGCGATCTTACACAGCAACCCCTGAATGGAGCTGACGTTGCTCCCATTTATACAGCTAGTAGGATTACCGCCTGTAGCGATCTGCGCAAATACTGCGACAGGAGCAAGCCCTAGTACCGCTCCCGACAAAACAAACAATTTCTTTTTCATAATAATTAAACTGGCTAAACTAACTAATAATAAGTGCGACCCCCGTCCGGACGACTCAGTCGGGCGGGAATTAATAATAAATTTATCCCTCAAATTATACCACAAGGTGCCTAAAATAACACAAGCCTAGCGGGGCGCCACCTGTGGAATAAACCCTTCAATGCCAAAGGTGTTCCGGAGTATTGCCACCAGCCCCCAGACGGACACCATGACGGCTAAAGCTATTATGCCCCACAGCATAAATTGCTTGCCCTGGGTCCTTTTCGCCTCCTCCCCCGCCCCTAATATAAAGAAGTTTACAACTCCCCAAACGAACACCACCAAAGCCACTCCGAAAAGAAGGGGCACGATAGAATTGACCAGGAGGCACGTACCGTAATTAAGTAGATGGGATAGCTTCGGGTTTGCAGCCAGATCGCAGATTACCCCAGCTTTAACAATCCCTCCGCTTTCCTGGACGAACTCTACGCTTAAATTGGCCGGGTTCTCGAGGCCGAAAGTGGATAGAAGTATGAATACGAGGCCCCAAACGCTGACAATCACCGCCAAACCGATAATGCCGAAAATTATCCTGTCCCGGCCTGTTTTTTTGGCTTCCGAATCACCGGCGATAACATAAGTCACCACTCCCCATATAAAGTAGACAATACCAAGTGTAATAAGCACCGGCAGGACGCTGTTCAATATTTGCTGGATAGTGTATAGCCTCCCTAGTATCGGGGTAAAACATCCGTAGCCGTTATTATAAGTACCCTCGGGACAAGCTCCCACGAATCCTTGCGCTAAGGAAATAAAAGGAACGACAAATAAAACAGAGAATATTGAAATGGATTTAAATATTTTTTTCATAACTTTATAAAGCTAGAACCGTACTAGATATTAATTTTGCAATAGCCCATGACCCGAGCAATATTGCCGCCCCGATGACGGTGTACAGGAGCGCATCCTTGGCTTTGCCTATCTTTTCCGTATTGCCCCGGGCGGCCACAAAGAGGAACCCGGAATAAATGATCGCCAGGGCGATGAGCGGGATACCGATTCTCAATGCTCCCTGCAGAAAAGTTTTTATAAAAGTGTTCAGATCAACTATTCCTCTTGGGGCTAAGGGATTACAAATTTTACCCGAGGTATCACAAGGTCCCGGAACATTCCCTTGGGCAAAAGAAATAACCGGTATGATAATCAAACTGGCCATTAAAATAACCCTCAGGAGGATCTTCTTCGTAGATATCATTTTAATATTATACATATAATTAGAACCCAATCCAAGCCCCATCAAACCCAAGAATCGACAGCAGAGTATGGATAATAAGCCAGGCCCCGGCGGCAAGCACCAGACCTATGACCGTACTGGTAAAAATGTTTTTTGCTTTACTTCTGGCCTCTGTGCTTCCTCCGCTCATTACCAGGCTGACACCCGCATAGACGAACATAATAGCCGCAAGAGGGATAGAGAGGTCAAAAAGGATGAAATTAATGACAGTATTGATAAGAGTCATAAACTGGGTAAACCCGCAGGGTTCCCCTACGCTATTCGTGCATGGCACCAAGCCCGCAGCTGAAGACAAAATAGGTGCGATAATTAAAACAAAGATGAAAATAAAAATTAAAATTTTTTGTACCTTTGTCATTTTAATTTAAGAGCAAGAAATTAAGCTTCGAGTCGGCGTCCTTGAGCGCCGCATCGGCCGTCATGCTGTTCGACAGCACGTTCTCCACCATGCCTCGGAAGATAACGCCGCTCTCGGTAGGTGCTGGATCGAGGAAACTGCGCCCGTAAATCGCCGAGTCATAGAAAGCCGGAGAATATTCATCGGCGGGCTTGATTGAAAGCAGATCTCGGCGGGCCGGGGCGACGTTTAGGGCCGTGGCAAGCTTGCCGGCAAAGTCGCTCGAGGACATCGCGGAGGCTGCGGTGAAAGCGGTGGTTAGATTTTTTGAAGAAGAGGAAATTGCGACACCGGTAACGTGCGCAAAGGTGCGTTTGAAGTTGGAGCCTTTCACCTGCGGCACTGGTGCAGCCAGGAAATTCTGATTCGGATTTTTATTTACCAAGGACTGGAGCTCGCTCGCAAAGCCGAAGTAGAAAGCCACATTCTCCGCACTGAAAGCGTCTCTCGAGCCGGGGAAAGATTTATTCCAGGAATAGGCGGGGTGGAGAGGGTCCGCAAAATCTGTATAAAATTTTAAAGTCGGAGCCAAATCGTAGCTCACATCATCGAGCGTGGCGGACAGGGATTCCCCCTTTTGGGCAATGATGGGGTTGTTCTTTTGCATGAAAAGAGTGGCAAGCAGCTCCTTTGCATTGGCCACATTCGAGAACTGCCCCATGCCGACTGTGCTTTTGAGTATTTTGTTGGTTGGATCTTTTTTCGTCAGAGCCGGCACGAGGTCGATAAGCTCGTCCCAGGTGGCCGGCGGGTAAACGACGGCATTGGCATCAAGCGTGCTCCGGTTGTAATACATCATGAGCGGGTCGACATACAGAGGGAAGGCCATGATCCCTCCAGCGGTCAGGAATACTTCAGCCGGACCTGCAAAGACATTCTTAAAAGAAGCAAGCGGCACGCTCGTGTAGGGGATCGGGAAAATTTTCTTGGAATAGTGATACGCTAAATTATCCGGCAATAAAAACATATCCGGCCCCTCGCCTTCCGCCAGCGCCTCAAGCAAGTCGCGGTCGAAAGTTTTCGGAGACTTCTCCATATACTTTACGATATAAGCCGGGTTGGCAAGGTTGAAGTCCTCTACGAGCTTGGACATAATTGTATTGGGCACCGTGCCCCAGAGGACCACCGTGCCCAGGCCCCCTGGAGCATTCTTCTCGTTGCCGAGCGAAATGAGTCCGGAGAATACCAAAACGCCGAACACGGCAAAAGCCACGAAGACGATTATGAGGACAAGTTGGAAATTGGGTTTCATTATCTGACTTTATGAACTTTATAACTTTCTACTTTATGACTTTATAAATATCATACCATAATGATGGTGGTGCGCATCAATGTCGCGATCATGGATGAAGCCCTTGGCCTCGAACATCTCTCGGGCTTTACTTTTCGGCACGAAGTGGGCAATGCCGAAGGTCGGCGAGTCAGACCAGTCGACTAGGAGCACTCGGCCACTCGGCTTCAAAATTCTTTTTACTTCGTCTAAAAATTTATCCTTGTCTTCAAGCTGGGAGAGCACGTTTGAGGCTATGACCGCATCGACTATGCCGTTACCAAGCTTGGTGCCGCCGACCTTTTCTATGTCGGCCCACAGGCATTCCAGGTTCTTTACTTTGGCCGTACGCGCCTTGTCCTTGATAGTCTCTATATATTCCCTATGAAGCTCAATGGCATATACCTTGCCCTGTGGCACCATCTTGGCCGCTTCCACGGCATAGAACCCGGTGCCTGCGCCCAGGTCCGCTACGATATCACTTTCCCGCAACCCGAAAGCCTTCAAATTTTTTACCGGATCAGTGAACATTGATTAATTATAGTATGAAAAACCTTTATCCACTAGCATAATGTCAAGGGGCATCCTTGACATGTTATAATTAGAGCATGAAAAATAGGGACTATAAAAATTTTCTGCCAGGGGCTATTGTGCATGTATACAACAGAGGAAACAATCGTGAGAAAATATTTTTTGATGAGCAAGATTATAAAGGATTTTTATTTAGAATTGGGTTAGCTTTGGGTATAGAAATCGAAATTCTTCAAGGGGAAAGTTTGCTTTCAGTCCCCTATTCAAGAATAAGGATAAATGGAAATAAAGACCTTTTTAAACTACATGCTTTCTGCCTAATTCCAAATCACTTTCATTTACTAATTGAGCAATGTGGAGACATTTCAATTTCAAAATTAATTTCTCAATTATGTACGAGTTATTCTATGTACATCAATAAGAAATACAAGCGAGTCGGGCATGTAGTTCAGGACCAATTTAAATCTGTACTGATAGAAAATAATCCCCAACTAATGTGGATCTCTTCGTACATCCATACTAATGCGGTCAAAGATAAACTAGTAAAACATCCTAAAGATTATAAATGGAGCAGCTATAACGACTACGCTTACGACAGAAATCTGCCGATAATAAACAAAGATTTATTATTATCAACTTTCGGCGATAAAAAAAATTTTATAGAGCAAAATTCCTATGTCAAGGATGCCCCTTGACACTTATACTTTTCTATAAACTTGGACTGAGGACCTTTTATCTGAAATTTTTTTTAGTCCTTGGGCTCCCCCTTCAATGTCTTCTTGAATTGCTCCAATATACACTCCTCCGGATTTTAACACCCTAGAAATTTCTCTCATCATTAAATTCTGATCTTGATCATACTGTATGGAATCAAAAACATTCCCACTAGAAATAACCACATTGAACGCTTCGTTTAAAAAAGGAAGTCTTTCAACTCGGCTCAAGACTCGAGGGGTTTTATTTCCCCCTCTATGGTCAACATCTACACCTACAGCTTTAATCCCCTTTTCTTTCAACAGGTCTAGAAGCAATCCATTACCACTTCCTACTTCCAGAATGAAAGAATTTTTAATATCTATTCCTAAAGGCTGAAGGGTTTCTTTTAAAATCGCATATGCTATTTCGGCATTATCGAAACCAGTATTTTCCCAGCCTGATCCTGAGAAAAAAGTTTTTCTAACTCTTCTTGTAAATTTTGGTGTTTTTCCTTCCATATTAGATACACGCGAGTGAGGCGATGCCGTCGCCGGCGCGGAGGCGCATGATGGTGACCCCTTGGGTCTGCCGTCCGAGCGCAGAGATGTCTTTGAGCGCGGTGCGGATGACCTGGCCTTTCTTGGACATTGCGATTAATTCCTCTTCCGCCCCGGTCAGGACTTTCGCGACGATGAGTTTTCCTGTCCTTGAAGTCACCTTCGCAGTCTTGATGCCGGAGCCGGCGCGCTTCTGGACTTTGTATTCTTTCAGGCTGGTCTTCTTGCCGAAGCCATTGCCGCTCATGGTGAGGAAAAATCCTTCTTTGGTATCCTTGCTGATCACATCCACCCCGATCACTTCGTCGCCTTTACCCAATTTGATAGCGGTCACTCCGCCGGCGGTGCGGCCCATTTCGCGGACATCGGACTCTTTGAACCTGATCGACTGGCCTTCGGCTGTGGCAATAATCACCTCGTCGCCTTTCGAGGTCAGGAGAGCGGAAATAAGCTGATCATCTTTGTCGAGTCTTATCGCGATAATCCCGCTCCGGCGGACGTCCTTGAAGGAAACACTCGTCATTTTCTTGGCTACGCCATGCTTAGTGACCAGCATGAGCGAAGTCGTGTCCGCACTACCCTTCTTCATCGGGAGAATTGAAGTCACCTTTTCATCACCCGCGAGCGAGAGGAAGTTCATGATCGATTTGCCCTTGGTTGCCCGGCGGCCTTCCGGAATGTCGTACATTTTCATTTGGTAGACTTTTCCCAAATTGGTGAAGAAGAAGAGATCATCGTGGGTAGAGCCGGATACCAGCTTGGTGACAAAGTCTTCTTCCTTGGTTTCCAGGTCCACCACGCCCACCCCGCCGCGCTTCTGCGCGTGGTATTCGTTCGGGTCCGTACACTTCACATAGCCGCCGGCGGTGAGCACCAGCACCGTTTCCTTCTCCGGCACCAGGTCCTCGTCGGAAATTTCCTTGACCCCGCCCTTGACTATTTTTGTCCGCCGCTCATCGGCATATTTTTCACGGATTTCTTTAAGCTCTAGGGATATAGCGGCCAGGATTTTCTTCGGGCTTGCCAGAAGCTCCTGTATCGCTTTGATGAATTCCTGCCGCTCTCCAAGCTCGTCGAGCACTGCCTGTCGCTCGAGGCCGGCGAGCTTGGAGAGCTTCATTTCCAGGATAGCGGTGGCCTGCAAATCGGAGAATTTAAATTCTTTTATTAAATTAACTTTGGCAAGCTGTGAATTTTTCGATCCGCGGATAATGGTGATCACCCGGTCGATCTTGTCGAGGGCTTTCTTTAATCCGAGCAGGATGTGCTCGCGTTCCTCGGCACGACGCAGATCATAGATGCTGCGGCGCTTGACTATCTCCTTTCTGTGGGAGACAAATTGGTCGAGAATGGACTTTAGAGAAAGAGTTTGCGGCACTCCGTCCACCAGCGCCACCATATTGAAATTGAAATTTTGTTCGAGCTGGGTATTTTTGTAAATGTAATTGAGAACTTTCTCCGGATGAGCGCTCGATTTGAGGTCAATCACTATCCTGATGTCATTGGTCGACTCGTCGCGCAAACCCTTGATACCCTCGAGCTTCTTTGCCTGCACAAGCTCGGCTATCGCCATGATGAGGTTGGCCTTGTTCACGCGGAAAGGGATGGAAGTGATGACGATCGAGAAATTTCCACCCTTCTCCTCCACTATTTCTGCCTCACCACGGCAGACCACCCCCCCGCGCCCAGAGGAGTACGCATGAAGCATGTCCTTGGCGCCATATGCAATCCCGCCTGTCGGAAAGTCCGGACCCTTGATGAACTGCATCAGGTCCTCAGTCGTGGCATCTTCATTATCTATCAAGTGCTCTGTAGCATCGATCACTTCGGCCAAGTTGTGTGAAGGAATATTGGTCGCCATGCCGACAGCGATGCCGAGTGTGCCGTTCAATAATAGTGATGGCACAGCTGAAGGAAAGACCGTCGGCTCTTTGCGGGTCTGGTCGTAGTTCGGCCGGAAGTCTACCGTTTCTTTTTCCAGGTCGCGCAAGAGCTCGGCGGAAATTTTGGCCATTTTTGCCTCGGTATAGCGCATAGCCGCGGCGTTGTCGCCGTCGATCGAGCCGAAATTCCCCTGCCCCAGGATAAACGGATACCGGTAGGAAAATTCTTGGGCCATGCCTACCATCGAGTCATACACCGCCACATCGCCGTGCGGATGGTATTTACCGAGCACGTCTCCGACAACTGCCGCTGATTTGCGGAAACGCGCCGAGGCAGTTAGCCCCATCTCATGCATGGCAAAAAGTATCCTTCTGTGCACCGGCTTGAGCCCATCACGCACATCCGGAAGCGCACGTGAAGTGATCACCGACATGGCGTATGCCAAGTACGATTCTTTCATCTCCGTCACCACATCAACCGGAGAAATTTTGTCTCTCTTGCTGTCTCCCTTGCCTTCCATCGGCGCTTCTTCTTTTACTGACTTCTTTGCCATATTGCTTTTTCTAATGTTTTATTGGCCCAGTGAAACGACCCACAGTAAAACTAAAACTATGCCCAGAACTGCAGTGATAATGTAGGCGACTTGCCTGCGCACATCTTCGGGTTGGTTTCTTAAATGTCGAATAATCTTTTTCATCTTTTTTATAAACTTGATTACTTTATAACTTTACACTTTTAACTGGCTTTCAGCACTATCACTTCTCCCTCCTTGCCTTCTATGTCTTTCCTCTTGAGAGTCAATTTGTCCACCACTTCGGCCTTCTCTTCACCCATTTCTTTGAGGAATGTTTTGAGCGACGCACTGTCGTAATCCATCGGGATGACCAGCTTGGGTTCGAGGGTGGAGGCAAGCTTGGCTGCAGATTTGGCATCGAGAAGGCCATTTCCGCCGACGGGTATGAAAAGAATGTCCGGCCCATCCACTGCCTCCTTGGCCTCTTTGGAGAGTTCAGCGTCCCCTAATGTTCCCAGGAATACGATGTTGATATTGTCCACCGCTAGGGAATAGATCGTATTGATATATTTTTTCCCGCCGAGCGTGGCTGGCGACTGCACGCCTTTGATAAAAATTTCTTTCACTTCGTAATCACCGGGGCCGGTAATGGCGAACGGCACGCGGTCGCCGTGGGAGAGCTGATCCAGGCCGTTGTAATCCGGGTGGTTGGTAGTAGTGAGCGCGATGTCAGCGCCGAACTTTGCAGATACACCTGATTTAGAGGATTTACTGACGGGATTGAATGCAAGCACCATCTCCCCCTGCCCAATTTTGAAAAATTGTTTGCCGAAATACGTGATAATCATTCTTCACATTATAGCATAAAAAGGGCCAAAAAGAAACCGAAAATGGCGCTCTAAAAATGAAACTGGCCGTCGTCCCGGATGGGCGGCGGCCGTTTCGAGTGAGCCATTGGCCCCCTCCTTTTCTTTTGTAAAGCCGGGTGCCGGCCGGCGCGGGCTACCTAAAGATTAACCCAGAGCCACAGGAACAATCCCGGCCAAATGGCGATTGCCGTCGCCAGCAGGATGAAGATGCTCCCGACCTGGACCGACAGTGGCCACTGCGACGGCCACCACCTCGATGTTGGCATCGGCAACGCCGGGTCGTTGGCATTCTCCAGCTCCGGCCAATCAAACTCACTGAATCCGTCGTGATCCATGCTGTTTCTGTGCGACATGCGCACCTCCACCAAAATCCTATTCCTCCTTGCCTTTTTTGTAAAGGTGTAGTAAGGTACACTCAATCGAATATTTATTACAAGTCGGATTAGGATAACCTCTCAATTACTGAGAACCCTAAACCTTTATCCGCCTTTTGTTTGGCGGATTTTTTGTTAAATAATCAATAATATGAAAAAGAAAGAAATCGTTGAGGAAGTAATTAAAGAAGAAAATTTAGTATTAAAGTCTATTACTGACAGAAGCGGCCAGAGACCAGAAGTAGATGCCCTGGTGGAAGGCCCGGTGATCTTGATCCAGAAGTCATCCGTATTCGTTGACCTCTCGCCATACGGTACGGGTATTATTTATGGCCGGGAATTCATAAATGCCAAAGATATTATCAAGAAGATCTCGCTCGGCGACACTATCAAGGCGAAAGTCGTTGATGCGGAAAATGAAGACGGCTATGTAGAGCTGTCGCTGAAAGAAGCTAAGCAAGCCCTCACCTGGAGCGAAGCGGAGAAAGCGATCAAGACGAAAACCGTGCTCAATCTCGAAATCAAGGATGCCAATAAGGGCGGACTTATTTTGGAGTGGCAGGGTATCATGGGCTTCCTGCCCGCTTCCCAGCTCAAGGCCGAGCATTATCCGCGCGTACTTGATTCCGACAAGGATAAAATTTTGAAAGAATTGAAGAAGCTCGTGGGTGAAAAGATCAACGTCATGATCATCTCCACCCTGCCCAAGGAAGGCAAGCTGATCTTCTCGGAAAAAGATAACAACCCGGAAGAAAAGAAAGAAATATTAAGCAAATACACTGTGGGTGATGACCTCGAATGCATAGTGGCCGGCATCGTAGACTTCGGAGTCTTCCTCAAACTCGAGGATGGCTTGGAGGGCCTAGTGCACATCTCCGAGCTCGATTGGGGCCTGGTGGAGGACCCGCGCGCGATGTTTAAAGTAGGCGACAAGGTCAAAGCCCGGGTGATCGAAATCAAGGACGGCAAAGTCTCGCTCTCGATAAAGGCGCTCAAGGAAAATCCTTGGAATGAGTACGAGGGTAAGCTCAAAAAGGGCGACATCGTCCAGGGTGTAGTCATCAAGTACAACAAGCATGGGGCGCTCGTGTCCATCAAGGAAGGCGTAGCCGGCCTGGTACACAACTCCACCTTCGGCTCCGAATCCAAACTCCGCGAGAAGCTGGAGCTCGGCAAGAATTACAATTTCCAGATCACCCTCTTTGAACCCAAAGACCACAAGATGACCCTGATGCATTTGGAATAAATTATTTCCTCGTCGCTTCCACCCACTTCTTTACCAATGCGTAATCAGCAGGATTCGTTTTTTCTAGTTCAACAGGTTTCTGAAAATAAGCTTTGTGTATTTCTGCCCAATATTCATTTGTTCGAATATAGGCAAGGTATTGTTTCTGTGCACCTTCACTCTGTGCCGTGCTGGTATTTTTGAAATAGATGGCTAGCTCATTTAAAGTAATGGACTCCACATATGGGGAGATAAACCTATCGGGCGCAATACTCCTGGAGTAAATTTCCAGCAACATTGAAACTCGCTCGGCTGAGTTTAGAACCGAATTATTTTCTGGATCAAAACCATGTGAAATTTCATGTTCCAAAACATCTAAAAATTCTGCCTTATTTATTCCCGCCTGTGGCATATTTACTTTTACCGGCAAACGAAAATCACCATCAGTTTTGCTTCGAAGTATCGTTCCGAGCCCAAATGATTCTACTTGACCTAAAACTTCGGCGTTTTCATTTGACCTTATATCGGACTTTCCGGTAAATTCGATTGACAATATGGAGCTCGATACATAGCCCTTGGGATAAGTAGTGTTAATAAAAATTTCCAGTTCTGCTATCGAGAGTCCTGGTACGGAATCAATATTATTAAACGCGACTGGCCGCTCCGGCTGCTTGTGGTACTGCCATCTTTCTTTATATGCATTGGCAACTATGTTCCCCAGGGTTAAAAATTGGGGACCATCTGGGTGCGTAAAGCTGGATGGGTTATCTTTTTTGGCGTAAAGTTCCACCATGTTCTTTACATCACCATAAGCTCTCCGTGTAATCAACAAATCACTGGCTGCCAGCCCGAAGACCTTCACTATTTCAGCAATTTTTTCTTCTATTTTTTCCTGGTCAACTAACTTTTTAAAATCTTCAAGGGCTTGTCGACGTTCAGCTTCTACAGTTCCGCGTTCTCTGTCCGCAGATGTTGCAGTTTGTTGTTCCCTTGCCTCTAAACCTTTTTGGGGCACACCAAAAGAAGCCAGTAAGGATAGCAAGACTGCCGCCACATGGCGTTTGAAATAATTTTTAAAGTATTTCTGTTGTTCTGCGCCGGAGCTCTCAAGCGGTTTTGATTTTAAATTTTCCACGGTTTTATTGTATCACAAAATGACCCTAGCACACCTCGAGTAAGCAGATAGCGCCTAAAGCGCTATCTGAACACCTTCTTGTAATCTAACCTTCATTTATATACAATTTAGCCATGCCCTCTGACGCATGGCCGCCTAAAGATCAAAATTCGGCAAAAACGGAACGCTATATTTATATACCTTATGATCAATTCCAAACACAAGTTACTAATGCTTACCCAGGCACGGGTGATGCCCAAAGGTGGTACAAACCAGAACAAAAAAGAAAAAACCCTGATGGCACTAAATTACATCCAAATTGGCCTTCTAATCCAGATCGAACTTATAAAAATAAAGGTTGGATAGATTGGTCGGAGCTGGTAGATAAAGAAAACAGATTAAAAATTGAAAGATTATCATTTCTGGATTTCCAACAAGAGGTTATTAACGCATATCCAGGTGAAGACAAAGCCGGAGATGTTATGACGTGGTACAGAGAATACAGAAAAGACAATAAAAAATATTATTGGCCATATGATCCCGATGTATATTATGCCAGCAAAGGTTGGATTAGTTGGTCAGATCTGGTAAGTAAAGAAAATTTCTTAAAAAAATGGAAGCCTTTTGTAACCTTTCAGGTCGAAGTTCAAACACGTTACCAAATAGATAATCCAGAAAAAGATGTTGATGCAGAAAGATGGTACCATCAAGTCCGCGAAGAAAATGGATGGCCATCTGACCCAGCTTCAGTCTACAAAGACAGAGGCTGGAACGGGTTTCCGGAATTGATTGGAAGAAAACAAATTGAGAAAAATAGAGATTGGCATGGCCGATGGCAACCTGAATAAAAAATCCCGCATGATGCGGGATTTTTCGTTTATTAGGAGTTAGCAGTTGCGCCGAGTTCGGCTGAGCCGAAGGCGTTCATAATGGATAGCACTTGCTCGGCATAGCGAGGCACGATGGACGGAGGGTTGTAGGCTCGCAAGATCTGGAGCGTGGTTTTGTTATCGTAGTGTCGGGCAGTCTTCGGATTGTTACCCCCCAAGTTCTTCGCAATTATCTCAATAGCATGATTAATAGAATCGAAGTCTATTTTACACGAGCCCCATCCGAAAGGGTTAAAGTCCGCCTTTTTACATTCAAACTTTCCTCCGGTAGACTCGCGCACTGCGATCGCCGGGATCAAGCGCCAGTCTAGGCCGTTCTCTAGAGCAGCCTCGGCCATGGCCATACCAGTACCGGCCAGAGGCATCCCGCGCTCCTTGAAGTAGGCATCAATAGCTTGCGCTTGCTCTTTAAGGGTATTTAATTTTGCTTCTATCACGACCTGCCCGGCATCAGCCACGCGAATATACTTCGGAAGGTCTCCGAAGGGGGCTGACATTGTTAGGGTTGGTAATAGGACGAGCGATTGAACAAAGCGTATAATTTTGTTGTTTTTCATAGTTCGGCCTTACTCACCATGACCTCTTCGAGCCTGAGCCTCAGAACCGAAGGCCTGAGAATTTCTCGAATGGGTCATAATTAGCGGTGCACTTTTTCTAGTTCAAAGCCGGTAAAAACTAAAAAACCCTTATTTATATAGGCAACTAACGAATCAGTGCCTTATAAAAAGGATATACTCACATACTAGCATATTCCGTTCCAAATGTCAATAGTTATACAACATTCCCCGGGTATGTCAAATCCCTAAAAACCCAGTATTTTCAAGCCTATTTTGTGCGCCAGCCCTGCTCCCATGGTGACAAAAATATCGCCTTTTCCCAACTTCAAGCCCTCTAAATAGCGTTCCGCAGATGTAAAGTCAGGAAAAGCGTTCGCTTCCCCACCCTCCCGGACTATTGCCGTAGCCAATCTGTCGCTAGACACCTCCAGATCTGCCTCCTCCCGGGCGAAATAGATAGGGAGAAGTAGCACCCGGTCCGCATCCGTCCAACTCTTGGCAAAATCACTGAAAAGCGCTTTCGTCCGGCTGTATAGATGCGGCTGGAAGAGTACAGTAATCCTTTTTGTATCTTTGGGGTAAATTTCGCGCAGAGCCTCCAGGCTCGCCTTGATCTCCGTCGGGTGATGGGCATAATCGTCGTAGACTATTACGCCTTCCTTCGTCTCCCCTTTCTTCTCCAGCCGGCGCCAAGTGCCCTCGAACTCTTTAAGTGGGCCCACCGCTTCCTCCTCTGGTACTTTTAATAAATCCGCCACGGCCGTGGCCGCCGCCGCATTCATCCGGTTGTGTTTTCCTGGCACAGAAAGCTCCGGTAATTTGTCTAAATACTTTGTGTAATCCACCACTTTCGCTCCATACTCGCGTGCTAGCATGCGAAAAGTTGCGAGGTCTTCCGGATTGCAGACGATATACTCTGCGGTTTGAGCCGCCATTTCCGAAAATGCCGATTCGATATCGGAAATATCTTTGTAATAATCCAAGTGGTCCGCATCAATGTTCGTAATGACTAAAATTTTAGGTTTTAGATTTAAAAACGACCTTTCGTATTCACAAGCCTCCACCACGAATACATCGCCGAAGCCCATGACAAAGTTAGATTTGTATTCCTTCAACATGCTTCCGACGATAACGGAGGGGTCTACTCCCGTGTCGATTAAGATTTTTGCGATCATGGCCGTGGTCGTGGTCTTCCCATGTGTGCCGGACACCGCGATGGTGTACTTCCCCTCCGTCACCGCCCCGAGCATTTCCGGATAGCTTGCGATTGGAATGCCCGATTTTTGCAGTTTCTGGAAAAATTCTTTGTCGTATTTCGGAATAGCAATAGAATAAACGATGAGGTCTGCGTCCTTCGGAATTAGCTCAATCCCCTGCCCGATTTTAATTTCCACGCCAAGTGTCCTTAGCTCTTCCGTAATTTCATTCTCCGATATATCCGAGCCCGACACCTCCTTGCCAGCCTCCAGCATCATCCGGGCAATGGCGGATATGCCGATGCCGCCAATACCGACAAAAAATATTTTATTTGTTTTTGACAAATCAACTTGGGTTTTTCTTGTCATTTCAGTTTCTTAAGAATCGTTATAAATTTATCCCCCCTGTCGTATTCATTTTGGAACATTCCGAAAGAAGTGAATGCCGGACTGAATAGCACGATGTCGCCCGCTCCTGCCAGGCTCTTTGCTTTATGCACTATGTCTTTTAAATTCTTGCCTTTATAACTTCTGACTTTCAACTTTTGAACTAGTCTATCCGTGCCGTCCCCTGGAATCAGCACCACTTCTTTGGCATATTTTTTGATATCTTTAGCGAGATTACCTAATTGCAGGTTCTTGTCCGAGCCCCCGGCAATCAAAATTATGCGCTTCCGGCTTTGGTCACCAAGTGCGCGGAGTGCAGCCGAAGTGGCTTCGGGGGTGGTGGCGGTGGTGTCGTTATAATATTTTACTCCCCTTACCTCCTTCACAAATTCGAGCCGTCCAGGCACACCTTGGAAATTATTCAGGGCTTTTTCAATGACCAACTCCTTCACCCCTACCCTCCGAGCCGCTTCTGCCGCCAAGTTTGCATTATAGAGGTTATGCTCTCCAGGAATGGACAAATTAAATATTTTTTGTTTTGGAGTGATCAATTTACCGTGATGCTTGCCGCCCCACTTCTTAATAAACGGCAGGACTTGCTTGCCGGCTATCAATATGTCGCCCTTCTTCTGATATTTGAAAATGTTCGCCTTGTCGAGAAAATATTTTTTAACGTCGCTGTTGTAATAATTTAGGTGGTCTTCGTAGAAAGTCGTGAATACGGCAACATTCGGCGAGAGTTTGAGGTCGCCGAAGCCTTGGAGCTTCCAGGAATCAAGCTCGAGCAATACAATAGTGTCCCGAGTAAGTTTCGACAGATTGGCGAGCACAGAAGTACCCTGCACGTTCCCCCCCACTACCACTTTCTTTTTCGCCGCAACCAAAATCGCATTTATCATTTCTGTAGTCGTGGTTTTACCCCTGGTGCCAGTAACCCCCACAATCTTCGCCCCCACCTGGCGCGCGAATTTAGAGAAAAGCGCCGCCCACATAGTAACCGGAATTTTCCTTTTTTCGGCAAGAGCTATATACGGCGAGTCGAGCGGAGTGCTCGGTGCTTTTATAATCAAGTCACGATTTCTGAAATCCGCTACACTATGAATGCCCAGGGTGTATTTAATATTCTTGAACTTTTTGAGCCTATCAAGCGAGGGCTTAAGCTCCTTTTTGCTCTTCAAATCCGTCACAATCAAATCCGCCCCGGCACGCGCTAGGTACTCGATATCCCCCACCCCGCCAAGCAGGCCCAGGCCTATGACAGTAATCTTTTTCCCCTTAAAATATGACCGGAAATCCATATTTCTCATACTATCAAAATAAGAGCGAAAATAGAAATAGTTCTTAAGAAAAGCCTTGCACAGGAGCTTAGAAAATAACGAGGTAATCCGAGATTATTTTCTTGAGCGACGAGCAGTTCGCTGGCAAAGCTTTGCCAGACAGATTGCTTTTCGAGAGAAGCTATTTCTGTTTTCGCTTAGAAAGCCTTTTTATACTCCTCCAGGTCGTTGAAATGATGGCGCACGCCTTTGATCTCCTGGTAGTCCTCGTGCCCCTTGCCAGCGCAGAGGATTATGTCGCCCTTTTGGGCAATTTTTACGGATTCGAGTATCGCCTGCCTCCTGTCGGCAATGGTTATAACTTTTTTAAGAGTCGCCATAGATAGATCCGTCTTCATCTCGGCAATGATTTTATTCGGGTCTTCGCTGCGCGGATTATCCGAAGTGAAAATTGCGATGTCAGACTGCTCCGCGCCGATTTTCCCCATGATTCGTCTCTTTAGTGGATCGCGGTCGCCCCCGCAGCCGAAGACTGAAATAATTTTCGTGTTTTCTTTTCTCAAATCTTTTGCTGTTTTTAAAACATTTTCGAGCGCATCGGGGGTATGGGCATAATCCACTACAACCAAAACACCGTTTGGCGAAGTGTAGTGTTCAAATCTGCCTCTTGGGGGTGTAATATTTTTTAAAATTTCTTTAACTTTACCAACGTCAAAACCGAGTAATTTACAGGTAGCATAAACTGCCAGAGTATTATAAGCATTAAAATCTCCTAGCAATTTGGTCTCAATTTTTTCACTAAAATCAGCTTTGTTCTTAAACCCATAAGTATATTTTTGTGCTTTTATACCGCTTACCATATCAAACCCATGTTCATCATCCGCATTTGAAAGCGCAAAGGCTTTCTCCGGCAGAGCCCGGAAGAACTTTTTCTTCGCATTGAAATAATTTTCGATGCTTTTGTGGTAATCCAAGTGGTCGTGCGTGAGGTTGGTGAACACTCCGCCGACAAAGTTTACCCCGGCGATCCTCTTCTGGTCCATCGCATGCGAGCTCACCTCCATGAATACATATTCGCACCCAGCATCCGCCATCTGCGAGAGAAGTTTACCCAACTCTAACGGATCTGGGGTAGTCATTTTAGTCGGCACCACCTTGCCGGCCACGATATTCTCCACCGTACCAATCAAGCCTGCCTTATATCCAAGCGCAGTGGCCACCTTATATAGGAGCGTAGTGGTAGTGGTCTTTCCGTTCGTACCGGTGACCCCCACAATTTTCAGCTTCGCCGAAGGGTTGCCATACATATGCATCGCCGCCATGGTAGCAATCCATCTGCGTTTTAGTTTTAGATTTTTAATCAAGCTTTGCATACATTTCTTTTTTAATTTTTTCTAATTCTGAAATAATCTTAGGGTCAGCAATTTTCGTAAATCGGGGAATTTCCTTACCATCTTTTACAACATTCTCCACAAACATTGCCAGCGGCCGGGCATCCCAATGCTTACCCGCCTTATAGACCGATGATTCATAAATGGGCTGGTAGATAACCATGGCTCCTTCATCTAAATCATCCACTTCCGTATGATGCGCCACGTTTAAAACCTCGTAGGCATAATTATTTATGCTTCCTTTCTCGTCGTGCTTATAGTGATAATAAAATCCTGGTTCTGGTGTGTTCATATTATTTTAAAATTACTTCTTCTCCTTTTCCATAAAATTTACAAACTCCGTCTTCGCACAAAATCCCCTGACCGTCTCGTAATATTCTTAGAGGATGTTCAATGTTTTTCATCATTTCTTTCACATTTGCCTCCATTTCATCCGTATAATGAACCTTTAGGCAAAAAGGAACGTAATCCAAACCTGTCAGGTCTTCTAAGCCATATCTTGGTTTAGGATTAGGGCCTAGTGTCGAAACTTTAATATTCGGACACATTATGTAAGCGCCCGCGCTTGTCCCAACATAGCCAATACCCTTTTCAAAAAGTTTTTTCAGAATTTCATCGAATCTCGTCTTCTTAACTTCTCGTAAAAGATAGAATGTATTTCCCCCTTCTATATGAACTATGTTTTTATCCTGAAAAAATTTAAATATTTCTTCTTCTGTCTTCCCTTCTATATCTATATCTTCAAGAAAATATCCGTTATCTGTACATTCTTTTCGATGCCTTTCTATATAATCCTTATTATCGTTTCCCTTAGATGCAGTCGTGATTCGGCCTATTCGGATCTTATCTTTCGGGATGCCAAAAAGATCAAGTCCTCCTTCTATTAAAAATTTCCCATTAGAGGCAAGTAAGATTTTCATAAATGGTTATTCACTATTCTCTCTAATTCTTCCTCATTTGTAAAATGATAAGCTTTTATGCCGACTTCGGCGGAGGCTTTCAGATTCCTCTCCTGGTCGTCAAAGTAAATGCAATCCTCTGGCTTCAAGTTATTCTCCTTGAGCACATTTTGCCATGCACGCACATCGGGCTTCACGTATCCCGTCTGCCAGGAAAAGTAAACTTTATCTACCGCCTCATGCACCCAGGGGTATTGGTCATAATATTGCGAACGCTCTTTGAAATTATTTGATAGGATGAACACTTTCACGCCTCTTGTTCGTAAATTCTTTGCAAACGCTACCATTTTCTCCGACACCACTTCCGCCCCAAACCAATATTTCCAAAAATCACTTTCGGTGAACGAAACTCCCCAGTCTTTCAGAGCCTCTCCCCAATATGTAAAGGCCGACTTTGCGCCCGGCTGGCGGATCTGGTGCATTATTTCATGAAGCTTGGGCATAAATTTGGCATGGTCCACTCCATAGTCCCGCGTTAGCCTCTCACCCAGCTTTGGCGCCTGTATAAAAATTCCATTCAAATCAAAAATTACGGCTTTAATCATAAATTTTCCATTTCTTCAATTCTAGGCATATGTTTAACTTATCAACTCTTTTCGGTGCTGGGGAGCATTTATCATTCCGCATTTCTTCCATTTATAAACTTCTCCCGTAGCTGGATTAATAGAGCCGCATGGGCACGGGTCATTGCGACCAATATTTTTTGTTTTATCGGTCTGCGCGCTTTTCATATCTTCACCGGTTTCGCTATGGCTAAGTACCAAATTCTGCTCCGGCACAGATACTTCCGTCATGGGGCTCCTGGCCGCTTCTTCGGCATTAATGGTGGCCACCAGCGACGCCACTTGTTCTTTAAATGACTGCTGCATCTCCTTGAACATAGCCAGACCCTCCTTCTTGTATTCTACTATCGGCTCACGCTGACCGTAGGCGCGGAGATTTACTGAGGAGCGAAGGTAATCCATTTGCTCTAGATGCTCCATCCAGAGCGCGTCAGTAATATATAACGCAATGCGGCGGACTGTCTCATAAAATGCATCCTCGCCTATTTTCGATTTCTTTTCTTCCACGATCTTATCGAAGCCCTCGCGCGATTCGCTGACTTCCTTTAATAATTCCAGAATTTCCGATTTATCGGCTCGGAGCATCTTCTGTCTCCTGCCATATATGGATTGGCGCTGATGGTTCATCACGTCGTCGTATTCGAGCGTATGCTTGCGGGCATCGAAATGGAAACCTTCGATCTTGGCCTGCGCGCCCTCGAGCGTGCGGTTGATAAACCGGTTCTCGATCGGCTGGTCTTCCGGGATACCGAAGCGCCCCATCATGCCCTTGATCCTCTCCGCGCCGAATATGCGCATGAGGTCGTCCTCGAGCGACACGTAAAATTGCGTTTCGCCCGGGTCACCCTGGCGGCCGGAGCGCCCGCGGAGCTGGTTGTCTATTCTCCGCGCCTCATGCCGCTCGGTGCCGAGCACGTAGAGCCCGCCAGCGGATTTTACAAAATTATATTCTTCCTCCGTATGCGGGTTGCCACCGAGCTTGATGTCGATCCCGCGGCCGGCCATGTTGGTGGCGATGGTCACGCTCCCGCGCTTGCCAGCCTGCGCGATGATCTCGCCTTCCCTTTCGTGATTCTTGGCGTTGAGTATCGTATGCGGCACGCCCTCTTGCTTTAGATAGACAGAAAGTAATTCATTCTTCTCGATCGAAATCGTACCGATCAAGACCGGCTGGCCTTTCATATTTATTTCTTTCACTTTCTTCGCGATTGCCTGGAACTTGCCCTTCTCCGTCTGGAAAATAGAATCCGGGTGGTCTTTGCGGATCACCGGAGCGTTGGTCGGGACGACGATCACGTCGAGCCCGTAGACTTTCAGAAACTCTTCGGCCGAGGTGGCGGCCGTACCGGTCATGCCGGAGAGCTTTTTTGTAAATCTGAAATAATTCTGGAAAGTGATGGAGCCGGAGGAGCGGGTTTCCTTCTCGATCTTTACTCCTTCTTTGGCCTCGATCGCCTGGTGCATGCCCTCGCTCCAGCGCCGGCCCGGCTGGAGCCGCCCGGTGAAAGGGTCGACGATGATGACCTCGCCGTCTTTGACCACATAATCCCGGTCCCGCTCGAAAATGGCCTGCGCCCGGACCGCCGTTTCCAGATGATGCACATATTTGATGCCTTTTTCGGTATATATGTTGCCTACGCCGAGTAATTGCTCGGCCTTGGTGATGCCTTCATCCGTCAGAGCTATCGCTTTTAACTTCTCATCCACCGTATAGTCCGTGTCGCGCGCCAATTGCTTGGCGATTTGGTAAAACTTGGTATAGAAATCTCCCGAGTCGGCGGATTGTGAAGAAATAATAAGCGGAGTGCGCGCCTCGTCTATAAGTATGGAGTCCACTTCATCCACGATGGCGAAGTTGTGCCCCCGCTGTACCAGCATTTCGAGCGAGGTGGCTAGATTGTCGCGCAAATAGTCGAACCCATACTCGTGATTGGTACCGTAGGTGATGTCGGCGGCGTATGCCTCCCGGCGCGAACAAGGTTTCAAAAATTCGTAAAGGATCTTGAATTCTGAAACACTTTCTTCTTCCGATGTTTCTTTGTGCGCCGGATCGTAAAGGTAAGAAACATTTTGCGTATTGATCACGCTGACACTAAGGCCCAAGAAATTGTAAACTTGCCCCATGAGCACCGCATCGCGGCGTGCGAGGTAGTCGTTGACCGTGACAATGTGCACGCCCTCGCCGCCGAGCGCATTGAGGTATGCAGGCAAGGTTGCCACCAAGGTCTTGCCTTCACCGGTTTTCATTTCTGCAATTTTCCCCTGGTGGAGCGCCAGGCCGCCGACAAGCTGCACGTCGTAGTGCCGCTCGCCTAGGATCCTTTTGCCCGCTTCGCGCACTAGGGCGAAGGCTTCCGGCAGAATCTCATCAAGCGATTCGCCATTTTTCAGCCTTTTTTTAAATTCCTCGGTTTTCTCCGGAAATTCCGCATCAGCAAGCTTTAAAACACCCTCTTCGAGGGCATTGATCTTGGCCACCATTTCCCTTGTATTTCCAAGGAATTTGGAGCTTTCATCTCCAAAGATTTTACCGAAAACTGACATAGCTAGTATATTAACACCCTGAACCAAAATATAAAAGCCTAATTTTAATGGTTTTTTAAATATTTAGGGATATTTAGTACGGGGCAAGCAAAATGAAAAAACTTCCGACTTTCGCCGGAAGTTTTTTCGAGTATCCCGACCAAAGTCGGGACTCCGACACAAGGTCGGAGGACTAGGCTCGCTTCTTTTTCTTGCTTGCCTTCTTCTTGCCTTTCTTTGCTGCTTTCTTTTTCTTCTTTGCCATAATTTTTTGTTGCCCTATAACTATCTGAGCAAAATTATTTTTAATAATTAGTTTGCAATAAAGACGACCAAAACATTTATTGCCTCACACAATTAATTATCCCGCATATCGGAGGTGATTACAAGACTTTTCAAGCCAAACTGTGGATAACTCCCAATTTTATTTTTGCGAAGCAAATTATAAAATTGAGGATCCCGTACTAAATTTTTGATTAAGTAAAAATAAAATAAAAAATAATTCAAGAAGTATAAAAATTAATCTACCATATATGATATATTAAAAATTTTAGTACTGGGATAGATAGCCCCACAAAACAAAACCCCGACCTGGGTCGGGGTTCTTATTTCCATTTAAGGCAGGTGGTGGCGAAACTCCTCATATGTGCCTATGTGAGTGCGATCACCCGCCATAGATGGAAACAACCGGAAACATATGTAAATTAAGGAACGATTAAATTATAACATATTTAGAAGAGGCTGTAATAGGATGCAGTGGTGTCCAGGCAGGTCCTCTTGGAGTCCTCTGTGAGCACATTGCAGAATTCCTTGGCTTCCACATCCGAATGATAATAAGAAATTATTTCTTTGACCGCACCGGTGATGCAATTCAAGTTGTCATTTTGATTGGGTGCCAGGGCACAGAGGTCGCGGGTCCGCACCTTTTCATGATAGGCCTGGTTCGCGGCGTCGCGGCCCATACTCTGATTGCAAGTGTCCCGGAGGGGCTCCCCCACAGTGGCACACATGCCGAAAACTTTTTTGAAGTCATAGTTCGTGACCTGGAGAGCATACGAAGTCTGCCCCAGGTAGCACTGATCCTTGTACTTCGTTTCCAGGATGTTGCATGGGTAGAGCGGCTGGGCGGGCCTCAGATATTTTGAATTGTGATTTTTATTGTCGTTGATTATATTTTCCATGAATACCCCGCTATAGCAGGAGAGTTGTTCCCAGTTGCCAACAAGGTCATCGCACATTTTAAGCGACGCTGGCACTTCGTCGTGCAGTGCCTCCATGATGCCGTGGCCTAATCCATGCACGCAGTTGTAATAATCGAAGTTGTAAGCGGCCTTGCCGGGGATGTCCGCGCAGATGCCGTTGATTTTAGACGGGAGCTCCTTGAGGCCAATCCGGTCAATCACACCCTCGAGTATGCCGTGGTAATAACCGCTCCAACAAAATGCATCGCCGTGCAGATATGCCTCCGATACCGTGGCATACTTGCTCGAAGCGGCGTTGCCGATGATGTGCGTGAGCGGATGACACATGGTGACCACATCGGGGTTGTCGTTGTATCTTTTTTTCAGATCCGCAAATGCCGCATCTATCCCCTGCTCAGTGACAAGCTTCTTATAATATGGAGTAAAGCAGATATACGTCTGCCCCTTGCATGTATTCGGATCGTAATTGGCTGGAGTGGCGGCCGTGGAATTATTTTTCGGGTCTGTCGCCTGCTCCAGAGTCTGCGAATCCGGCTGGAAAGGCACAGCTGGTGGCGCGGTCGTTAAATTTTGGTCCTTGGAATTTCGGCTGAAAAGTACTCCTCCCGCCACCAAAACCGCGATTATTATTACTATGAATATACCTTTTTTCATATACAGGGGTATATTATAGCACCTTCATGAATGACTTCCGGTGGACTTCCGTGATACCGTGCTTTTTGATGGCCAGCTTGTGCTGTTTAGTCCCGTAGCCTTTGTGCCGGCTGAAACCATAGTCCGGAAATTTTTTGTGGAGCTCTTTCATGATGTTGTCCCGGTGAACCTTGGCAATTATCGAAGCGGCAGCGATTGAAAGCACTTGCGCATCGCCACTAATGATACTTTTTTGCTCGATGTTGGGAAGACCGGGTATGGTAAACCTGCCATCTACAAAGATAACAATCCTTCGCGACCGCGATGGTGTGTTATGGGCAAGTTTTGATAGCAAGTCCTCCACCGCTCGGCGCATAGCCAGGAGTGAGGCATTATGGATATTTATTTTATCAATCTGATCCTGCCAAATGATGCCGAGGCCGTGGGCAAGGGTGTGCTCCAGAATTTTTTCCAGCAAGACTTCCCTCTCCTCTTCACTCGTCATCTTTGAATCCCGCACTCGCGCGTACCATTTGTTTTTACTGCAATACTTCCCTATCGATTCCGGATCAAGCACGCAGGCCGCGGCCACCACCGGCCCAGCCAGCGGCCCCCGGCCAACTTCATCGCACCCCACCGCCAGAAATCCCTTTTCGATAGCGACTAATTCGTTCTTGAAATGGGGGTGTTGCATGTAAATAAAGTATACCGCAAAAATTCTCTGCGCGCGCAAGACCCTTAAAAAACTCCAGTTTTTAAGGGTCTTGGTTGGTAAATTGACAGGGGTTTTAATTGGGATTATAAATAATGAATGAGTAAAAATAACAAATCAAACCCCATAGATAAAAAGAAAGCGCTCCGCGAGGCAACTCACCTGACCAAGCCGCCGCGCCTGGAAGGCGTGGTTAAAAATGCCAAAATGAATCCGGTGAGGAAAAAAAAGAGAAATAAATCCTGATTTAAATCAGTATTTATTTTCTTAAATTTTCTCGCAAGGACCGTCCTTGGGAATCACTTGCGAATCACTTGCGAATCACTTGCGAATCACTATAGCCTAACTCTTTTTTGGCAAAATTTTTCAATTTTCTATTTCTATTGATTCATAAATATAGATATTATCAGGACCAAAAGGATGGTGTATTGAGTTGCTTTCTTCATTTCTATAATTATAATTTACTTCATCTTTTGGTTCTTTCATTACTTCTTTTTTAATTTGTTTTGCTTCTTTTAGTGTATCACAAGAAGCATACCAAAAATTATTACTGCCAATAACAAGGTATTCTTTTTTAATTTTTGTTTGTTTATTTTTTTTCATAAAAATTAAATGTGTAAATTTTGTTCTATTATTTTTACAAAATTAGATAGAGAAGTAGCATCAACACCAGTTCTATAATACCAATTTTTATATTTTTTCCAACCAGTTCTTGTCCCATGTTTATTAAATTTACGAAATTCACTTTCTGTTAAAAATACATTCCTACTTCCATTATTATTCAACAAATCTTTAATTTTATCTATCTTTTCTTTATTGTGTTTATCTATCAATAATATTATCTGCTCTGTAAAACGAGTAGTTAAAGGGGTTTGATTTTTTGTTGACAACGAAGTTATTTTTATACTAATCTTATCTCTATCTATATTTCGCGAATTTCTATCATCTAAATTACCCCCTAGACATTTGAATAATATGCATGCTTTATAAAATTCAATCTGATAAAATTCAGTTAAACTTATTCTTTTCAAAACTTGTTTGCATATTTTTTCAATTACTGAGACATTTATATTTTCAAAAATAAAAATGGCTAATTTATTTTTTTTAGATTTTTCATTACTACTAAAATATTTGTGTGCATCTTTTGCTCTATGTAATGTCCCAATCCCAATTTTACAAACGTCTTTAATATTGTGTTCAAAAATATATAAAATTTGATTTTTGGTTATCTTACTCATAAAATTTTTTATTAATTTTTCTTTTCCTTCTCTATATCTTTCGGATTGTTGAAGCTATCATTATAGAAAACTTTTTTGTTGTCTACTAAATTTTTATTAACATCAAAACCAACAACACTTTTAGCGCCATTCTTTGTTGCCCACCTCATTAGATCTTGATTACCAGCAAATGGGTCGCAAATGACTTTCCCTTTTACACATTTCTCAAAACCTTTTAATATATAATCGGAATTATAAGTGAAAAATTGACCCAAATTTTTCTTTTTTGTGGCAACCACCATTCTTCTATTATAGCATGTTGGTAAAATTTATGTTTATCCTTATTTTTAAGCCTTTTTTGTGATATAATACATTTTAATAATATGTTTATATTTTCTAAAAAATCATCAAATTTTAAACTTTCTGTAGGTTTATTAATTACACAAATACTACTTTTATTATTGACTTCACTAGGAAAGATGGCTAAAATGCCTATAGGCATTTTAGCCATCTTTCCTAAATTTACTATACTGAGACTTCTTTATCTTATTTCTTCCAATCCCTTATCTGAACCCCGCCGCGGATTTTACGTACAATTACTTTTTGCTTCTCTTTCCAGCCGAGTTTCTTTAAAAATTCCACGGGTATAGAGACGGAATGGCTGCTGCCATTCTTGGTGATTTTCCTTATATTTCTTTGGCTGTATTTCTTGTCGGCCATACGTATTCGTATACGTACATAATCTTACCCCAACCCACCCTTAAACTCAAACCGGGGTTATTTTCTATTCACTCTTAAGAGCTCCACAACGAGCGCAACCATTTTATCTTTATGTTTTGGGTCGCTTTCGGCTATAAGAAGCGTAATAGCCGTCAGACCAGCTGGATTGATGTTGTGCACGCCCCTGACACCGCTTTTACGCAAAAACCAAATAAAAGCAAAGGCGCCGGAGCGTTTATTGCCATCGATAAACGGATGATTTTTTACCATGAAATAAAGCAAGTGTCCTGCTTTTTCTTCAAGCGTTGCGTAAACATCATTGCCACCAAAAGATTGCATGACATTTCCGACGACACCCTCTATGCTTCTCACTTCTCTTTCTACGGCAAAAATATCCGTCGCTTCAGACTTTTTAATTAATTCATTTTTAAATTGAGAAATAGCCTGAGTAAGTTCATTACCAGCGAGTTTAATTTTCTTTTTTGTTGTACCAGTTTTTATAAGCGTATCTTTGTCATAGGCATCAAGCTTGGTCCACGTAGTAGAATATTCTTTGACTAATTCGAGAATGGTTCTTGGGTCTAGCACTACATGGGTAGGTAATAACATCTGAATATCAGTGACTGTTTTCAAAAACTGATCGTAATTTTTTAGAATAAATTTTTTATTTACAATAAAGCCTGTTGTAATATATTCTCTTAAAGTTTTCGTCGCCCATTTTCGAAATTCTATTGCTACCCTTGAATTTGTCCGATATCCGACCCCTAAAATAACATCAAGTGAGTAGGAAATTACAGGTTTATCAGAATTTGCAATATGCATTTTTTGCATATTGCTTTTTTCTTCAATTTCACCATCTTTAAATATATTCTTTATGTGACGAGATACTACAGATTGATCAACATTAAAAAGATCTACTATCTGTGCCTGTGTAGCCCAGATAGTCTCATGCTTGAAATCACCCCGAAGCTCAATGGCTCCTGATTTTGCTTGGTAAATAACAAGATTGTTGTTATTTTGCTTCTTTTTCACCCTTTTATTTTAGCATAAAAATTTATTTACAATATTGCCTATTTTTGGTACCATTTCCCCTACTAGGGCCCATAGTAAAATGGTATTACGCGTCCATGGCATGGACGAGGCCGGGGTCCGATTCCCCGTGGGTCCACAAGCGTAAAAAGTTGCCCTGCGGCAAGTTTTTACCTGCTTGTGGAGGGCGCAGCAATGTCCCGCAAGCTTGCGGGACCGCGAGCCGGGGTCGCGAAAATTTCGAACGGCGGCGAGAAATTATTTGTGTTCACAAGCTTTAATGCACAATTCGCGGGCTGTAGTATAGTGGTAGTACACAAGCATGGGGAAATCAATATGCGCACGTGGCGGAATTGGTAGACGCGCTAGCTTCAGGAGCTAGTTCTGGCAACAGGGTGAGAGTTCAAATCTCTCCGTGCGCACACAACAGAATATCGGGCTGTAGTATACCGGTAGTACGTACGCTTCGGGTGCGTAAAGACTGGGTTCGATTCCCAGCAGCCCGACCCTTCGACAAGTCTCAGGCTCGGCCTTGGGAATCGGTTCGAGCCACTTATCATTTTCTGTTGAAAATGTACGCGGCCCCGCCTCGCGCCGTCGCACTCCGGCTCTTACGTTTGGTTCCTTTCCAAATGTAAGCCCAACAGCCCGACAATTATAAAATACGTTCGAGTATATGCTCTACTACATGATGCGCTTTCGCGCCAACGGAGTCGCAGGCTTGGTGGAAATCTGAATCTTTTTCGAGATCAGGGATCACGCTGATGGAGGTCAGATAAATTCCCAGGTTTGGATTAATGGTGAACTCTGAATTTAAATAGTCCTTCACTCCCAGGTGCCGGTGTAGAGCCTCAGCGAGCGGAATTAACTTTTCTTTGTCTTCATAACTCATGCCGAGGGGTGGGAAAACATATGCATCCTCTCCGCGAAAGCCGGAAACACTATGGATGGATGCACTGCGCCCCGGAATCAATTCCTCTACTAAAATACTGCGCCCCCTCTTCACTGCGTCGGCAATGGAGTCCGCGAGCTCGCCAAAAGTTTTCGCCACGCGGATGCCCATGTGCGGATGCGGGGGCGCGGTTTTCACTATCCACGGCCCGCCGAACTTTTCAAACACCGCCCGGGCTTTCTTGATGGCATATTTTTCCAAAGGGCCATCAAAGTCAGCTTGGTATACAGGCAAAATTATGTGCCGAGGCATGCGGAGGGAGGAAAACGCCGGGTTGGTGCGCAAATGATCGCGCAAAATTGCCTGACTTTTCATGAATACCGGCGCGCCGCCGGCGCGGGGCACGGAGAGGCTGTGCAGGACGGCAGAAGAATGCGAATGAAGAGTATCCCAAACAGCGTCTACTTTGTGAATGAGCTCCGCCGGAGCAATGGGCACACCGCCCAAGTGCCAGATGCCACCGCGATCCACTAAAATATCGAGAGGCTTGTATTTATCCGCCAAATTCTCATGCATGAAAAGTAAAATCTTGCCGCCTGCCTGGAGCGACGCCTCATAATGCTGATTCTCCTTGCCCGCTCCCCCGCGGATGATACCGATACGTTTCATAGAATTAGATCACACTTACACCATTGATTATGGCATATAAAAATATCAGCGGTAAAATCAACGTAAACATCAACATTCTTTTTCGTCTGCCAAAAAACCAAAAGCTCGCCAACGACAATGTGGAGATAAGCATTAGAGATCCTAATTCAGCTGATTTGTTAAAAACATATACACTGAAGATAATAGATAAAATTTGTAAGAGTATGGTGCCCAGCACTACAAAGAACTCTTTTTTACTTAAGAGAAAAACCAAACAGGCAACGATGTAGGATAACGGTATGCCAATTATTAAAGCATTTATGTATATTCCTGGTGGTGTATACCCCTGAATTAGTGCAAACAAAGCTGACACTGAGCCTTGACTACAAGGTGGTAAAAAACAATAATTTTGCACTTTTATAAACGGGACAAAAGCAATAAAAATAAAAACAGTCGCCGCTAGTTTTAAGATACTAAACCGCAAGAAATCCTTCATATAAGGAATATTAACATAAAAAAAGAAAAGTCTCGGCGGGGCGGCGTCGAACGCTTAGATAGCGCCTAAAGCGCTATCTACAAAGTTTGCCTAAAAAATATCGTTTGATATACTTAAGTGGATGAAAAAGGGAGCGAAAAAGAAAATGGCTATTGATGATTTGGCAGTTATGGTGGCCAAGGGGTTTGAAGAAGCAAGTAGAAATACGGCTAGGATTGAAAATAATTTAATTTATCACATTGGAATTATAAAAGATAAACTTGAAGGCACTAATAAAAGAATAGATGATCTCGCAGAAACTAAAGTTTCTAAAATCGCACATAAAGAACTTGAAAATCGAGTTGGTTTCGTAGAGAAAAAACTAGAAATAAAAAAATAATTTCTTCCTAAAATGACAAGACCACTGAGGAGCGTGGCTCACCAGTGGTGCTATTCACGATATTTCCTGCTCGGCGGG
>Ga0209542_10003765_pt1 | contig 32061 bp, 27 predicted proteins | sample RifCSPhighO2_01_FD_184028 | JGI IMG/M metagenome (GOLD analysis project Ga0209542, IMG submission 184028) | Soil microbial communities from Rifle, Colorado - Rifle CSP2_plank highO2_0.1 (SPAdes) (version 2) | ecosystem: Environmental > Terrestrial > Deep subsurface > Rock core/Sediment ... | reverse complement strand
AAACATCCCAGCAAGACCTGGCAGCACTCCATATAATAACTGGTGGTTCAAATAATAATAAGACGAACCAAATTTTTTCTGACCATCCACAATCCCCGCCGATGACAAAACAATCAAACCAAAGACTGTTAAAATCAAAATTGTTATGAGCAATTTTCTGTTCATCTAACTAAATTGTAATGTATTTCAGACTATTTTGAAACTATGTGTAGCAATTTTATTTTAACAGTTCACACAATCTCTATGCGTACGGAGGGAGACGCCTTTTTAAAAATTTACTAATTTTGTGTCATGTCAAGGCGACGCCTTGACATGGGTTCACATCATCCCCCCCAATACGCCATCCGTCTGGCGTATTGATAACATCCCTACAAACTTGAGTTTGTAAGGATGTTATCGGAGTGGTGTAATATGTTCACCGTAAACGATATGTAACGGCGTGGCCGATTTTGCCGACTTGTTCTACTTTTCCTTCCTTTTCCAGTTCATCTAAATAACGCACGGCCGTGCGGCTGGATACACCTAACGCTTTTCGGATTTCAGAGTTTGAGTCCGCTTGCCAATTACCACCAACCACTTAAACAACCGGCGACAGAGAGTTTTGCCTGCTAAAGCACGGCACACTCCGAGAGAGGTTGTGTGAGCTATCTGAACAACGGTGGAATTTTTGAATCAACGAGGAATAAGATGAGTCCAATTATCGCGCCGATGGCGTTAATCATCCAGAATCGCATTGTTATCTGAGTTTCGTGCCAACCTAATGCTTCAAAATGATGATGAATGGGGGTGGATAGGAACATTTTCTTACCCCGGATTTTTTTAGAAGTGAGCTGAACCATCACTGAACCTGATTCAATAATAAAAATAATGCCGATTGGAATTAGAAGGAGGGGGGTGTTTGTAAGCATTGCAATGACCCCAAGGACAACACCCAACGACATAGAACCCGTATCTCCCATAAAAAACTTTGCTGGATAAATATTAAACCAAAGAAAAGCAACCAAAGAACCCATTATTGCAGAAATAAACACGACCAAGTCCATTCTGCCCTGATCAAAAGCTATCACAGCATAAGCGCCAAACATGGTCAGAAAAACTCCGGCCGCAAGTCCGTCCAATCCGTCCGTTTCATTTGCAGAAAATGCTGTCGCCACAATCGTAAATATGAAAAATGGTATATACCACCAGCCAATAATAAAATCTCCCAAAAATGGAATGTTGATGCTGTCAAAACCAAGCTTAAAGAAAAACCACCACGCCCCGACAGCGCCAGCCAGAATATATAACAACATCCTATGACTCATACGCAATCCGCCACCCTTAGGGCCAACGCGTAAAATTCCCATGTAATCATCCAAAGCGCCTAAAAGTGCGGCAAATATCATTACCCCCAAAGGTAACCATGTCTGACCACGACTAAAGAAATTCATCGTATCCCAAAATCCGTCAAAAAAATATGCCAACAACCAAAAGCCTACAGTTAAAATAGCGACTGTGACCCACATTATTACACCACCCATAGTCGGAGTTCCCTCCTTAGCTTGATGTAGTTTTGCGGCAATTGGTCCGCCTTCAGTATGCAAACTCTTAAATGCCGTATCGGTGCGGATTTGTTTCCCCAACTTATATTTATGCAAAACCTTAGTCCAAGCCGGAGTAATCAATAGGGTAACAAAAAAAGCCACAGTAGCTATTATGAATATTCTGACAACATTTAAAACCGAAAAAATTTCAGAATCTAATCCCATCGATATGATGCTTTTACCCAGTCAATTAATTTTTTAGTATCGTCAAAGCGCGACCGTGAACCAAGAACTATGCTAATTAGTTTATCATTTTTATCAGGAATATCCACCACCAATATCATACACCCCAGAGCACCATCGGTGTACCCTGTCTTACCACCAAATATGTCTGGTATGACTCCTAGAAGTTGATCTGTATTTTCTATCTTGTGTTCAATTTTTCCGTCAGTAGATTTTACGACAACACTCTTTTCGGTTAAAATTTCCCATATTAAATCGTATTTTAGAGCGTATTTGATTAATTTTACCAAATCTTCTGAAGAAGAATAGCCTTCATCGTTCAAACCAGCTGGATCAAGAAAGCTTGAATCACTCATGCTTAATAGTTGAGCTTTCTCATTCATCTTGTCCACAAAATTGATTCCTTTATTGTTGGCGTACCAAGCAAGAGCATAGGCAGCATCGTTGGACGACTCTATAAGCATTAACTTGAGGAGATTCTGAACTGTTATTTCTTCGCCCAAATACAAACTCTGTTTTTCATCATCAACCTTAAGCGCTTCTTTCGGAATTACTACCGCCTCTTTCATGTCAAGATTCTCCAGCACAACAACCGCACTCAATATCTTTGTCAAAGAAGCAACAGGAAGTTTAATTCTCGGATTCTTGGTAAAAAGAACTCTTCCAGACCGCGTGTCATAAACAAGACCAGATTTTCCGTCAATTATCGGTTTTTCGGTTTTAGGGTCATAAATTGGAAAATAACTTGGTTCTGAAATCGGAAGGACATATGCCTGATAACTATTGAATGCCGGTTCAGCATTGGCAAGGTTGTTCTTTTGGGAAGAATCCATAATAAAAAAAACATTCACAACAACCAAACCCGCCAAAGAAATTGCTAAGATGTATAATTTTCCTTTCATCAATAACTATTTTTCTATTTTTAGGTGTAATTCTTTTAATTGTTTTTTCTCTAATTCAGAAGGACTATTCATCATTAAATCTCTTGCATCTCCGGTCTTAGGAAAAGAAATCACTTCTCTGATATTCGGCTCACTATTCAATATGGCCACTAAACGGTCAAACCCCCAAGCAATTCCGCCATGAGGAGGAGCTCCGTATCCGAGAGCCTCAAGCATGTGGCCAAAATTTTCTTTTATTCTTTCTTTTTTGAAACCCATTATTTCAAAAACCGCTTCTAGTGCTTCTGGTTTGTAGTTCCTAATGCTTCCGCCCCCAATTTCCCATCCATTCAACACAACGTCATATTGAGTAGTAAGAATATCGGCAATATTTTTCTTAGAAATTAAATCTTCGGCATACTCAGGCTTCGGAGCTGAAAATGGATTATGGGTGAATGTCCACCCTTCATCCGTCTTTTCAAAAAATGGAAAATCAACAACCCAGCAAAACGCCAACAGGTTCGGACTTTCTTTATCTTTTCTTAAATCCGGTCGGTCTGTATTATATTTTTCTATCGCTTCTTTATAAGACAGTCTTGGAAAGGGAATTTCTTGAATCTCTTTTTCCGGATAAATATTTTTAATTAAATCAATAAGAAGTTTTTCGTTAAGTTCCATCACATCTTCTCTTTCAACAAAACTCATCTCTAAATCTAATTGTGTAAATTCAGGCTGACGGTCTCCTCTTGTATCTTCATCCCTGAAACATCTTGCTATTTGAAAATATTTTTCTATACCGGCCACCATTAGTAATTGTTTGTACTGTTGAGGCGATTGAGGTAAGGCGAAAAAACTTCCCGGATAAAGACGAGAAGGCACAACATAATCTCTGGCTCCCTCTGGAGTTGATTTTGTTAGTATTGGTGTTTCTACCTCTATAAACCCCATGTCGCTCAACCAATTGCGTATAAACGTAGCCATTTTATGCCTGACCGTCATGTTTTTTGCCATTCTCTGTCTTCGTAAATCCAAATATCTGTATCTCATTCTTGACTCTTCTCCTATCTCATAGCCATCAGTATCCAAAGGAAACGGCGGAGTTTCAGATTTATTTAAAACCTCCATCTCTTCGGGCTCAATCTCAACTTTACCGGTTTCTATTTCGGCATTAATCATTTTGTCAGGACGGGCTTTGACTTGACCATTGATGCGCAAAACCCACTCCGAACGGAGTTCTGAAGCGATTGCGTAATCCTTGCTTGATGGTGTAAAAACAACCTGAACAATTCCCGATCTATCTCGCAAATCAATAAAAATAAGTTTGCCATGGTCACGCCTTGTCGCAACCCAGCCATAGAGATTTACAGACTGTCCTACCAAATCTTTTACGTTGAAAATATTAGTTCGGTCCATAAATAAATAGTATCACAAAAACTTAGTCAGGCAAATAAAAAACCCCGACCTTTCTTACGAAAAGCGGGGCAAGCCTGACAGGTGTCAGATTAGAAAAATAAAGATATCAGTCTGGATAAACTCATGCCCACAATAAATCCTCCTGAACACAACCACAACCAAGAACCTTTTGAATTTGAGGCAAAGCCCACAAATGACAAAAACAATCCAAGGAGAAGCAATGCCACTAAAATCATTTTTTCCTTTTTTAAACCAAGGAACTTTCTATTATCTTATCTAATAATTGGGTGAATGTCAAGCCGGCTACTTGGGCGGATTTTGGAAGAAGAGAATTATTTGTTAACCCCGGAAGAGTGTTTGTTTCCAGCACATAGATGGTTCCATTTCCATTTTTTAAAATCATGTCTGTTCGTGAATACCCGCTACACCCTAAAATCTGATGAGCCCGAATGGCAATGTCCTGCGCCTTTTTGGTTAGAACCTCGTCAAGAGGTGCAGGGGTTATTTCATTTGAGTGTCCTGTTTTATATTTGGCATCATAATTAAAAAATTTATGATTTTTAACAGGAATAATCTCTGTCACCGGCAAAGCCCCCACTTCGCCATTATTACAAGTCAGACTTGTAAATCCTTCTAAAACTCCACAGGTCAATTCTCTGCCTTTTACAAACTCCTCCACAAGAACATGTTTATCTATCTTAAAAGCATCAGCCACCGCTTTTTCAAGTTTAGCCACATCTTCCACGATTTGCACTCCGACCGATGACCCATTTGAACATGGTTTAACTACTACCGGCAACTTAACAACCTTATTTACGAAAAACTTGAGATGCGCCACATAATTCTCTCCCCTCTTAAGTTTCATTGTTCGGGGAGTATTCAATCCTGCCAATTTAAAAATCTCTCGGCTATGAAATTTGTCCATGGCTATCGCCGAGCCGGCAATTCCGGAGCCTGTATATTTAATTCCCACATGTTCCAATATCGCCTGAACCTTACCATCCTCACCAAATGTTCCATGAAGGGCATTAAAAACAACATTATGCCCCTTTAGTGCCTCTGATTGACTGACCAATTTCCCACCCAAAAACCATTTACCGGTTTTGGATATTTTAACAGCAACAGAATTATATTTTGTTTTATCAAGATTCTCCATCACATTCTGGCCAGTACCCAAAGAAACTTCATGCTCAGATGAAGGACCGCCCATTAAAACGGCTACCTTTATAAGTTTGGTTTTTTCTTGTTTCATGGCTTAAAATAAATTGTATAAATATTTTAACACCTCTGAAGATGGGGGTAGAAACCAAAGACCAATCTCAAAAACAATTAAAACTATAATTACGGTTTCTAAAAAAGCATTTCTTTTTTCAGCCAGAAACTCCATCAACATTTTTGATATGTCTGATAAATAATTAGCCTTTTTGTCCAGCACATCAAAACGGGAGCGCAGGTCGTATTCAGCATCCATACGATTATACAATATCTCAAGTTCGGGAGATTCCCAAATCTCATCCGGTTTATCAAATATGGATAGGTGAGAAATGACTGTCTGCTTTACCGACAAAACTCGTCCAATTTGTTTTAATAATTCCTTTTCTGAAAGAAGCGCCTTGCCGCGAAGTTTTAAATTTTCAACAATACTCTCAAGTTCCGCCAAACTCTTGCCGATATCATCTTCATATCTTTCAAGGGCGACCGATTGGGATAAAACATGGGAAATTATTTTTATTTTCTCAACTCCAAGATTTTCAGAATAGATCTTTTCAAAGGTGACTTTTTCAACACCACCTCCAACTAAAACTTTTGTGTCTTCATCATATAAATAACTGCTTCTTTTGCTTTTTACATACGGCTGAATTTCTCTTATAAATTGTGAGCGCAAACGATGAGGCACATTCCAGAAAGTTAAAGCTCCAAATTTGGTCAGCACAACATATTGATCCTTGAGAAGCTTCACAACCAAAGGAACATCTCTGTTCAAAAACGAATATTGCCTAACCCCCTCCTGAACCTTTTTCAGGTCAATAGACTCGCCAATATATATGGTTTCTACTGAGTATTTGGCATGTTTTGCTTGTTTGAGTTTTGTGACCATTTTGAGAAACTTATATACCCACTATAGCACTGGGGATGGTTTTTACAAATTTAAAAAGCCGTCTTTTACGACGGCATTTACCTCACGATATCTACTTTATTTTCAGTCTCCTTGTTTCTCTCAAAAATTTCCATTGTAATAGCTCCACCTGACCATTTTTGACATAAAGCGTGTGTTTAGGGTCAAGATCACAGTTCACAGAACCATCAAGACATTTAATAGTCACCGGCGCCATCGGACCAACACTAAATTTGCTTAATGCCTCTTTTTGAGGACGAAAAAGAATAACAATCTTACTCTCAATAGTTTCAACTTGAACCAAACCATCTTTTTCTTTTACAAACTGAATCCAAGCATCCTCATAGCCAATATCGTGATAAGATTTCTTAACTCCGTTTGTTGGAGTATCAGGCGGGTACATTTTTCTCAAATATTCTATGATGACATCGGCTTCAACTATTTTGTAGTCCAGCTCTTTGTTAAGAACAGTTAATTCTTCGCTAAATTTTTCCAATTCTTCCATTTCAGTATTTTTCTGAACGGAAACCGGCTTTTTCAAATAAATACTGCCAGACATAGACATTACCGCAATTAAAACGACCAACAACGCCTTGCGCCTTGTGCTCATTTTATTCCCCAAATCAAAGAACGAATTTAGGATATTGTGCTATAAAAAATCACAAAAGTCAACATTACGCATTGCATGTAGGAAGAAAGAAGATTAGTTAAAATTGTCTTTTTTTCAAGAGATTTTTTCCAAACACTGTTTGAACGTTTACCGTTTACCCTAACGCCTTTTGTAAAATTTATTTCTTTGGCAAATCTTTTAATATTATCTCTCCTGCCAATAATAATCTCATGGAATCTGGTATCCACTTTTGATGCTATTTGAAAATCTTTTAGAAGTTTTTGAACAAGAAAAAGTATTTTATTATTGTGCTGATAGCCTCTAACCCTACGAACTGCCCCTCTTAAATCTACAGAGCCTTCGTCATCAAAAAACGACCGCAAAAAAGTAATTTTTTCTATTTTAGGAGCAGAATAAATGTAATTAAGCAATTCGGTGGTTTTGTTTCTCATGAACACTACCAATTCAACATTGTGATACGCCAAACGAGTAACATTGTTACGATCCCGATATATCTTATAGTCATCTACCCCCAAAATCTTTTTTATCTTAATAATCATATTATCTATCAAGACATTGTTTCTGTTGTAATAAAGACACGAAGACATGGTAATCGCACCATCAAATAAAAAATGGGATGCGAGGTTTACAAAATCCGAATTCCATTTTTCCGGTTTTATAAATTTATATTTTTTAACACTTTTACCTCGACGAGATTCTGCTACCCGTTTTTGTGTCGTTTGAGATATTACTTTTAATTTTCTCTTAAGAGTACCTGATTTTGAAATTGATTTTATGTGATGAAATATGGTTGTTTTACTAAGACCTGTTTTATTTTTTATTTCGGTCAATGTAAGTCCATCTTTTCTCATTTGCTTTATTTTCCGAATAAGATTAAGAGAGTGGCGCATGTGCGCCCGGATGGGATCGAACCATCGACCAATCGCTTAAAAGGCGAATGCTCTACCACTGAGCTACGGGCGCAATTTATTTAATTTTAACAGAAATAAAAACAAATAGCAAACTATCCTGTATTAGGATAGAGTCTTTGGTTCTATTTGCATAATGGACAGTATTGATAATTACTTACCGCACTCCGAGATACTTTTTTATGAGTTTATGAATTAAACCAGAGTTTTTATACACAATATTTCTGTCTCCAATAATACAGACCCTCACGGCAACATAGTCATCTGCCTCTAATTTCATCGCCTCAAAATAATCTGGGTGGGTTTTTTTAAGGGAAAATATGTTGCCGTCATCATGATAAAGTATATCTTCAGGCACAAATCGCCAAGGCGTCGTCATGGGAACAACCACTATTTTATGCGACTCCACTCCGAGAGCTTTACCGATTGAATTCTCCAATTTTTCAAGTTCTCCAAAAGATGAATGTTTAATAAACTTTTCAAAAAACTTTTTTTCTTCTCCGATTACTTTAATTTTTTTACCGCTTATCCTTTCTTTGGATTGACGATTCTTTAATCTGATGACAAGTCCTGTTTTGGGCAAATTTCTATTCTTATAAGCTTGGTACAAAAACTGTAAAACAGAATTTTCGTGCATATAAATATGCGCCAATAGTTCCTGATCATTCATCAACCAAAGCTGTCCGGGATTTATTTTATCCAGTCTAATCCAAACTGCGATCATTTTTTCCAAAAATCTCTGGCTTATCTGGGAAGATTTATGCAAATAAAACTCTTTATACATATACATGTACAAGCGTTGCATTTGCTTGGCGGCTTCAAGAGATTTTTTGTCTATCACCAAACAACCGTCAATAAAACTTAAATAATCAAACACGCTTTTATTGTCCGGCCTTTGTCCAAATCCGGTATGATAGACATCCCGTTCAAGATAATCCAGTTTATCCATGCCAAGGTTTTTATCCATTACAATTCTATAAAAATTATTTTTGCGTCCAAATAAGGATTTAATAAACTTTGGGTCGCCTCCTGATTCTTTTATTTCCTTGTCTAATTGATTAATAATTTTAAATCCATTTTCATCGTGGCTAAATGGTGTCAATTCTTCTATGACATGGGAAAATGGGCCATGACCGATATCATGAAGCAAACCAAAAAGTGCAATATTATGTGCTTGATGACTGGTCAAAAAACCTTCACGAACAAGGCGATTACAAAAAATTGATGTTTTTCCATACACACCAAGAGCGTGTTCAAAACGATTATGAGATGCGCCCGGAAAAACACCAAGATTGGCTCCCAATTGAGAAATATGCAAAAGCCGCTGAAAAAGCGGATGATGGACAATGGGCATGATTTTCCTGATATCTATGCTCTCCGAAGGCGGTATCCTAATGTATTTTTTGTAGTATTTGTTTGGCATACCGCAACCCTATCATATTTATTAAAATTACAAAATGGGCGCTCCGCCCCATTCATTTTATAATTGACACAACCTCCATGCATGACTGCGGGGTGTACCTTTTAAAAATATTGTCCCGATAGCAAAGCTACCGAGGATCCTCGACAAAGTCGGGACTAATTTTAAAAAGGCACACACCCTTTCTCGGAGTGTGCGGTGCTTTAGCCCACAAAACTCTCTGTCGCCGGTTGCTTGGGTTTTTAGTCAAAGTTGGCAATAAAGATTCAAAATAGTAAGTTCAATTAAATCTTAATGTATTTATAATAGTGCGTACGATTCATTTTAAATCCAAGTATACATAAAAAACAAAACCGCCTCTTGCGAAGCGGTGCCAGTTTTTATCCACGAGAGTGCTTTAGGTTACTGGGAACTAGTCCTTACCCATAAAGTTTCGAGGGCATAACGCGTTTGTTGAAGAGATAAAATAGCTCGTTTAACATTCTTATTTTCTTTGCTTTTCTTATCCAAACCAGCAAAAGCTCTCTGCATTTCTATAATCCGCTCTCGCATAACTTGATATGAATTCTTGGTCATGTCCTATCTTTCTTTCCGTGAAACTACTCGGATAATAACAAAGTTGAAAATAAAAATCAAATTTTACCACTCCCACAAACAATCAAAACCACAAGATAGCTTCGCTCGTTGAAAAAAGTAAATTTAGCTAAATCTTAATGTATTTATAATGGTGCGTACGATTCATTATAAATACAAACAAACATGAAGGAAACAGAAAAAAATTTTAAATCTTAATAAATCTTACTTATCTATGGGTGGGTAATTTTGAGAAAATGGTAAGAAAAGAGTGAGCTCTACTCTTTCTTCTTCAACGATTCCTCCAGTAATTTCTTCAATGCACCGGTATCAACTTCTTTCTTTTCCCGCTGATTATTTCCTCCGACGCTTCGGTCGGAGCCCCGACCCCTGGGCGTCGGGGTTTGTTTTTCTTGAATTTTACGACCCTTGAAATCAACCGGAGTAGAACTCAAAGCACTCAAAGATGCTTCTTTGGGTTGTGGTCGATCCATTCGAGTTGACTCAGGACTACGTCTATTATCAATAGGCTTGTTTTCTTCTCTTCTCGGCTGATAAGGTCGCTCCTCTCTGCGAGGAGGATAAGGCCTACCACCGCCATCGGCGGGGCCCCGCTCAAAGCGGTGGTCTTCTCGTCTGGGCATCGGTGGCCTGCTCGTCTGGGGGCGATCATAAGGTTTACCCTGAACTGGGTTGAAGGGTCTATCTTCCCTCCTTTGTGGCATTATGTCGTCAATAATCGGAGCCGCCCATTCCATTATTTCTTTTTCCACAACACTCTTGGGAACACTGTAAGCTTCGCGGGAAGCAGCAATTATTGCCTTGCGGTTGGAATTTTCTAATGGAGGAAATCTGTCCAAGGTTTGAGCTGAGAATCCTTTTGAGGAAACTCCATTAATCATTAATTTCAAATACATACTGCGCTTACCAAGATTTACAATATCATTCATCATGAAATCAGGCTGGAACCATTTTTCCAAATATTCAGCATCTTCAGCGCCAACCCTGAAAGAAACAATGGTACCGACATTTCCAAAAACCGCATCCATTACATGCTCTTCCATCTGCTTAATATATTGGTGAGCCATAACTAAACTTAAATGGTATTTTCTTGCTTCTGAAAGAATGCTGGCAAAAGATTCAGTTGCAAAATTCTGAAACTCATCTACATACAAGAAAAAGTCTCGCCTGTCAGATTCCGGAATATCAACACGTGACATAGCGGCTAATTGTATCTTGGTAATAAGAAAAGCTCCAATCAATCGCGAAGCGTCTTCCCCAATTTTACCCTTTGAAACATTAACAATTAAAATCTTCCCCTCGTCCATTATCTTTCTAATATCTAATTTTGATTTTTCCTGTCCAAGAATATTCCTAATAACATTGTTTGAAGCAAATTGTCCGACTTTATTTTGAATGGCTGCCGTCGCTTCTGTGGCAAATTTGTCGGCATATTTTGCAAATTCATCTGTCCAAAAAGCCTTAACTATCGGGTCCTTTATGTTATTGACGACTTTTTTACGATACTCCTTGCTGGACATCAACCTATTGATTCCAAGAATTGTTGAGTTTGGATATTCAAGCAAGGCCAAAATAGTATTATTCAAAATGTATTCCATTCTGCCTGACCAGGCTTCAACTCCCCATATTTTTTTAAAAACCCCTAAAAGACCGGAGGCCACTAAATGCCGATAATCAAAACCTCCTACCGCTTCCATGACATTAAACGCGATTGGGAATTGCAAATCATCAGGGTCAAAATAAACAACATCTTTGATTCGGTTCTCGGGAATATAATCAAGCAATGCCTCAGCCGTATCACCATGAGGATCAATAAAACACACACCCCTACCGGCTTCAATGTCCTGAATCGCCATGGCCTTGAGAAACTCGGACTTACCCATTCCGGTTGAACCGACGACATACATGTGTCTTCTGCGATCATCTTGCTTAATGCCAAAACGGACTTTCTCGTTTCTAAAGCTTGTTTCTCCTAAAAATACTGTCTCTGTTGGTTCTGGATTCTCCATTTTAAATCTTTAACTAATTGGCAACCCAACCGGCGGTTCACCTTTCTTGGCCTCAACTCTCGGCAATAACGGCGACCTCACTCCAATGTCCGGGAGATGGTATATCGTTGCCAACTCTTCCGTGTTTAAAACAAAAGCCTTCATTGGCAATGACCTGTTTTTAAATTTCATAAAGAAAAATCTTTTTTTCTTATACTCTTTTTGTGCCTTGAATGGCCATTTGCCCGCAGTTATCGTCGGCCCATTGAGTTTAAAACTATTGATGGTCTGCAAGGCAAACTGTTTAAAAGCTCCTACCACGCCTGATATGTGCGCCCTGTGAAAATTTTCTCTTGGGCCCAAATACATAAATCGTATTCCGCATTCATAACCTATTTTAGACATTTTTCTCTCGGCAGCTTTCATGGCCTCTTGTTTACCGGAAGTTAACTGTGATTGTTCCGGCTTCTTGTCGCTTTTTTCAATTGAAACATGTCCAGGAATTAATTTATCAATTTCAAAAATCATATCGGATATTATATTGGAACCAGCTTTAGGTTTCTTGCCCTGCAATTTGTCCATTTCGGATTGACCTTTTTTAACCCAGGTTTCTCTGGCTGGTCTAATAAGCAATTGTACGCCCAAAAACTCCCCTGCTTCCAAACTGGACATTACTTCTGCCAAAGACGCCAAGGGGTCAATTCTTTTTACATAATCAGGCCCAGACGACTTCTCTTCAAACTCCGGATAAGTCCTGATTGGATAAAAATCTTCTTTGGCCAAAATCATTTCTGCGCCGAAAAGATCATGAGTTTCATCAGGCAAAGTTGCTGGCAATGAATTAACATAATCATCAACGACTTCGGTAATTTCTGAATCAGGGTATTGGGCATAAATCTGCGACTGAACCAATTTTTTAAACTGCTCCGGAGTTCTTACATAAAAATGTATTTCGCCTCCAATACCGACTATCTCAAGAGAAATCCAATTGACCATGTGGCCCTTAAAAAACTTGTTTCTCCATAATATTGGGGGAGGGAGAGTGCCATGAAGGGTGGCAAATATCTGCTCTGTGGCTTTGGGACTCTTGCCGGGATCCTGCGGAATTTTTAACTCCAAAAGAACCCACTTTATCTCTTTTATGTATTTTAATCGTGTATAAGACTCGTAGGCCCCCATGAGGCCGAGAAATAGTAAAACAGGAAGATATATCCACCAATAACCGGTAAACAGAAAAAAGGCACTATATAGCGTATCTAAAACAAAAGAGAATTGCTCGTACATTACTTATGTATTATATAACAAATGACATAAAAAGGAAATTATTGTTGACACAGCCTCTATGCATACTGCGGGGTGCACTTTTCTAAAATCTTGCTAATTTTAGAAAGGGGCACCCCCTCCGCCGATTGCTTTATAGTTTAATGTAGGTTAGCAATAAAGAGTCAAACTCGTCTGAAAAAAAGCGCTGGACTACATTTTGTTAGAATTAAAACACCCCGCAAAAATGCGGGGGTTGCTACCATTGACCTCCATGGCGAGGAGTACTCTTTTTCGGAAAAGTACACGAATCTGGGGCGCTGTTACCAGCCACTCTTGCCCGTGACATGGAACTCGGGGAACGCCGCCTGGAGCATCCGAACGGTCTCGTTGCGGTCATCCTCAACTCCGAAGTCCCCACTGCTGTCCCAGATGCGGATGGTCTTCTCGGCAGGGTTAATCTCTATACGCCCCCCCTATGCAGTGAGCATCCAGACCACTCGGTCTCACCTCTTGCCTCAACAGGGCAAGGATGTCCCGATGGAAGCCACACTTCTGGTTGGCTCGGACAACCAGTCGCTTGCCACCATTGCCGTCGGTCAGCTGGGCAACGATGAACTTGTAGCCCTCGGCATGGTCAATCACGACTTCACACACTTCATTGATGGTCATTCTGGCTCTCCTTAAATTGGGTTGTTGTCAAAAGGGCTGAATTTACCAACCTGATTGTACTTACATTATAGCAAAACTGCACTACATTGTCAAACAAGCAAAAACCGGCCTTTTGAGCCGATTTATTTTATTCCCCTAAGCCAGGCTTCTGGAAACATAAACATTATATGAGAGTTTGAACTTCTATTGCCAACCGTCATCTGACAACTGTGCAACCAGCGGAGGGAGACACTTTTTACAAAATTAGCACAATTTTTAAAAAGGCGTCTCTCTCCGTACACATAGAGGTTGTGTCAGCGATAAAAAAAGGTCGCCTTTGGCGACCTTTTTTGTTTATGCCTTCCTTAATTCGTAGCTTCCGTCGTTGTTTTTAATAAAGGTCTTGGAGTCTTGGAGATTCAAGAGAATGGTGTTCTCTTTTACCATTCTTGCATTCATTACTTTGGTAAGAATAGCGGTCTTGGCCAATGGTTTTGAAGAATTCTTAAGAAGGTCTACGAGCACATCTTTAACAGTCCCTGATTTGTAGCCCCATTCGGACAAAGCGTACATTCCCCTGCCAACAAGAACAAATCTGTTGTCTTTTATTAATTCGTTGTGGACAGTTTGAACATTTGCTTTCTTGCCCTGAAATCCGGCAACATTTATCAATTTGGCAATCTCACTGAAGTGTTTTGGGTTATTATCTTTCTTCAAGACTAAGTATGCTTTGTCTCTGACACCTTTTGGTCTGATTTCCGGCCACGATACCAATCCGATTTCATTGAAAATATTCTTGCCGATATTTTTAGATATTGTAAGATATGTGGCCATGTGTCTCGGATTAAGATCTCCGCTCAAACCTGAAACATTATTCTTTTTAGCTAAATTATAAAATTCTCCTTCCACGCTCACCTTGCCATGCTTACCAAAAAGATTGGCACAAGCTGAGGCCATATTTTTAAAATTATTTAAAACACCATTGTCGGTTGCCCAAAAAGAGTGAAAATCGTCGTTATCATTAAATCTGGTTAAATCCTTATCCAAAGTCAGAACAAAAACTAAAGATGAGTTTAGGACTGATTCAGTGTCACTACCGGAAAAAGCTTTGAATAAATCTTTCTCCTTCATAATTCCACCGTTCTCGTTTAAAATATTCTTGGCTAAAGTAGCATATTTTTCCACTTCAAGATTGGGAGCTCCTTTAGCTAACTGGGTCAAAGTAAATTCTTCAATCTGTCTCACTCTTTCTCTGGTAATACCGTAGCTTTTGCCGATGGACTCAAGGGTTTCTTTCCTGCCATTTTTAAGACCAAAACGCCTGGAGATTATGTCCTTGTTTCTTGCAGATAAGTTTTTAACTAAACTCGCGACCGTTTTTGTGACTGCATTCTGACCCTGTTTGTTTAAATTGTTTTTGCTCATATGGTTGGCGTTTTCCCTCCATTCGCCTTGTTTAATTGTTTATATATTAGGTTAATTCCAGACTGGAATTAAACCGCTAACTTAATCGTTAAACATACAATATCACTACTATTATTAGCCGTCAACCCCAAGCCTAATGGGATCTCGCATTGAACCAAACCAACAACGGCGATGCAACAAATATAGATGAATATGCCCCAAGAAAAATACCCATGATCAGAGCTAAAGCAAAGTACTTAATACTCTCTCCGCCAAACAAATAAATCGCTACCAAAGACAATAAGGTTGTAAATGTAGTATTAAGCGATCTGGTCAAGGTCTGCATTATGCTTTTGTGAACTACCGCCCCAAAACCATCCTTAATTCCACCCTTTAAAACATTTTCTCTTACTCTATCAAACACAACCACCGTATCGGAAACAGAATATCCCAGCACCGTAAGAGCTGCAGCAACAAACACGGCGCTTATTTCAATTCCATAGAAATGACCGAGAAGTGAAAATGCGCCAACCGGTATGACAACATCGTGAACAAGGGCAACAATAGCAGAAAGTCCCATGGCCCAAAAAGGCAATACACCCGACAATTTTCTAAACACAATGGCAATGTAAATGATAACACCCAATAGCACCAAAATTATTGCGGTAATGCTTTTGTTTTTTAATTCGTTACCAATCAACGGCCCCACTGAATCAAATTTTCTCTCTTCAGCACCGGATGCCGGAAAAGCCATTTTAAATTTATTTAAAATAATCTGATGATTCTGTTCCGACAATTCTCCGGTTCTAACAATGAGACCGTTGGTGCCTGATGGCGTGATTAATAAATCCTTAAATCCGGAAAGTGATTTCTGGATAACTTCTGTTTGTGGTCTTCCTTGTGTAAACTCAAGCTCAAGGACGCTTCCGCCTTTAAAATCAACTCCAAAATTAAGCCCAAACACAAAAGCAACAATAATGGCTGTTATTGCCAGCAATATTGAGAACCAGAACATTATTGTATAAATCTTATGCATATTTAGAATAGCCACTTTTTGTTTTCAAACCTTGATCCACTGAATAAATTCAAAAGAGTTCTTGTCACAACTGTAGCCGTGAACAAGCTCGTCAAAACCCCGACTCCCAATGTTAAGGCAAACCCCTTTACTATTGAAGTAGTAAATACATACAAGACAAATGCTCCAATCAGGGTGGTGACATGGCTGTCTCTGACCGAAAGCCAAGCACGGGAGAATCCCTCATGCATTGATGAACGGACTGATTTTCCGGCTTTCAATTCTTCTCTCATTCTCGCAAATATTAAAACATTCGCATCCACCGCCATACCCAGCGACAGAATAAATCCCGAAATACCCGCTAAAGTTAGTGTTACGGGAATTAATTTATAAAAAGTCAGGACAATTAGAACATAAATCACCAAAGCAATGACAGACACAACTCCCGGCAGACGATAAAACAATATCATAAATAACGCCACCAATATCAAACCATAAATTCCGGCCGTTAAGCTCTTTGAAAGCGACTCTGCCCCCAAAGATGCGCCAATTGTCTGTTGGGAAACCAAAGCTATCGGCACAGGCAAAGCGCCGGAATTTAACCTGGTCGCCAAAAGTTTAACTTCAGCCGGAGTGAATTTCCCCGTTATGACCGCGTTGCCGTCTTTAATCTCCGATTGGACTACCGGTGTGGAAATAGGCACTCCGTCCAAATATATCGCAACAATCTTACCCAAATTTTTCTTGGTAATTTCGGCAAAGAGTTTGGCGCCTTCTTCGTTGAGTTCCAAACTTACCTGCGACTGATAGGTCTGTTGATCAAACACAACCGCAGCCCGCTTTAAATGCTTTCCATTAAGACCCGTGGCCTGCAACGGATCCTCGTTCAAACGCTGACCTTTCTGCTGAGCGTCTAATATTGCTTGGGTATCAGCTTTTGTTTCTTTAAATTCTAAAAATGGAGTTGCTCCGATTAACTGAATAGCCTGACTTACATCGTTAATGCCGGCAAGTTCCACAATTAATCTGTCGGTCCCGCTTATTTGAACTAATGGTTCGGCAACACCAAAATAATTAACTCTTCTTTCAATAACATCTCTGACGCCCTGCATGGCATCAGCTTTATTCTCTGATTTAGATAAATCAGCCTGATAAACAAGGTGGGTACCGCCAAGCAAATCCAAGCCAAGACGAAATGGCACATTGGGAACAGAAACATATTTATTTATGCTTTGAGGATAAACAAAAACAAAAAGAAGGAGAGAACCGACAATTATTCCGATGAGTAGATAATTAACTTTCACGAGATTTATTAAAACATATCTAATTTTATAGCGCAAGACAGGCGTAATGCCCCTCAATTATGAATACTTAGAATGTTAATTTTTCTTCCTCCGGAAAATCCATTTGCCAAATTCAACTGCGAGAATATTTAACAAACCAATCAATGCCACCCCTAAAAGCCAAGAAAGGGGCAAAGAAACTGTCTTAAGCAAGGACTGCATAAATGGAACATAAATAGCTACCGCCATTAGAAAAATTCCAATACTAACACCGGCAACTAAATAACGATTTGAAAAAACCGGATATTTGAAGATGCTTTTTTCTAAACTTCTTAAAGAAAATGCTAAAAATAAAGTATAACTTCCGAAACTGGCGAAAATAAATGTCCTCACGATATCTTCCGGAAAACCGGTTCGCAACAGTAACCAGTACAACACAAACAAAAACGCGCTCGTGGAAAAACCGATGAATAAAATCAGGAATCTCATCGTGGGATCAAAGAGACCGGTTTTTGCGCTTTGAGGCCGGTAAGTTAAACCGTCAATATCTTTTTCAAAAGCGAATGCGACGGCCGGAAAACTGTCCGAGAAAAAGTTGACCCAAAGAATTTGAAGCGCATTCAGGGGAAGCGCTAAACCGGTTAAAAGAGCCCCGCCGATTAAAAAAAGTTCGTCAGCCGTATCGGAAAGAAGATATACGATAACCTTACGGATATTATGCATTATCTGACGGCCTTCTTCCACGGCAGCAGCGATAGTTTCAAAATTATCGTCCAGCAACACAAGGTCTGCGACATCACGCGCCACTTCTGTTCCTGAACCCATGGCAATACCGATATCCGCTTGCTTGATACTTGGCGCGTCGTTCACGCCGTCGCCGGTCATGGCTACCACCTCTCCCATTTCTTGATAAGCTTTTACAATCTTCATTTTGTCAGCAGGAGACACTCGGGAAATAACTCGTATAGACAGCAAACGCTTTTTGAGTTCCGTATCTGACAGCAATCTAATCTCTGAAGAGTCAAGAACACTTTCCTTGTCAACATAGAGGCCGACTTCTTTGGCTACGGCTTCTGCGGTACCGCGATGGTCACCGGTCATAACTATTACTCTGATGCCTGATTTCCCAACCTTTTGGACAGCCTCTTTAACATTCGGCCTTATCGGATCCCGCAGAGTGATTAATCCTTGAAATATAAGATTCGTTAATTCTAAATCTTTTGAAAAGGCAAAATCTTCTTTTCTTTCAATTTCTTTTGTTGCTACTCCAACCACAAGTTCTCCGGATTCGGCAAGAGAACTGATTTCTTTTAAAGCGACATCCCGCTCCGCGTCATTTAAAGTTGAATGGCTGATAAAAACATCCGGCGCGCCAAAAAATACAAGCAAATGTTTTTCTCCTTCATGTATCAGCGAAGCAGAAAATTTATTAACGGCATTAAACAGAAGTGTGTTTAGGATTGATGTTCTCTTTTTGACCTCTTCCACAAAAACATCTCGAAGGCCAGCTGATCGTACCAATGCTGTTTCCAATATTCGTCCTCTAATTCGCCATTCTGATGGTGGATCATTGGGGTTTTCTACCAAGACATTGGTGTTAATGAGGGCTAATTCAAGCAGGTTTTTTTCTTTCACGCCTTCAATCGGAAGCACTTTGCTTAATTCCATTTTTGCCATTGTTAATGTCCCCGTTTTATCAGTAAGAATTACGCTGGTGTCTCCCAATGTCTCCGCCGCAATTAGCTTTCTGATAACCCCCTTGCGCCGAGCCATTCGCTGAACTCCTATCGCCAAGATAACTGTCATGGCTACTGGTAGCCCTTCCGGAACTGCCGAAACAGCAATCGCTATGGATGTCAGAAACATATCCACGCGCGAGTAACCCAAAGAAATGCCCACACCGAAAATAATGAGCGTAAAAATACCTAAAACTATCCCCGCTTTTATACTAAAACGTTCGATTGCATTTTGTAGCGGGGTTTCTTCTCTTTGTGATTCGGCCACTAAAGTCGCAATTTTACCAAGTTCTGTCGCAAAATCCGTTCGGCATATTACCGCTGTGCCGATGCCTTGAGTAACAAGAGTTCCCGCAAAAACCATGGAAAACTGGTCGCCAAGGGTTGCATCTGCATTTACCGGATCAACTGATTTTGATACCGGCAGAGATTCTCCCGTAAGAATCGCTTCATCAATTTGTAGGTCATTAACGAACAAAAGCCGTCCGTCAGCGGGAATACGGTCTCCTTGGGCAAGATGGACGATATCTCCAGGTACCAGCTCCGTAGCATCTATTTCACATTCAATGCCGTCGCGAATGACCCTGGCTCGTTGTTTAAGATAGGTTTTAAGTTCGGCTAAAGCTTTCTCGGCCTTATACTCCTGATAAAATCCTAATGTGGCGTTAACAATTACAGCTGCAAAAATAAAAAATGCATCGCGGTAGTGAGCAATAAATAAAGTAACAATGCCGGCAAACAACAGAATCAGAATCAGCGGGCTCTTGAATTGGTTTAATAAAATAAAAAAACCGGAAAACGACCGGGGCTTTTCAATGATATTAGGCCCGAAAACTTTTATCCTTCTTTTTGCCTCATTTTCAGAAAGTCCATTGCGGATGTTGGTCTCCAGTATTTCAATAACCTTTTGAACCGGTAATGCCCAAAAGGGATGGTCTTGTATTTTGTCAGAAGACCTAAGATTGGTCATAAGGTTTTGGCAACTAAACCGATTAATATGATTCCTATAAAATTAAATCCAAAGGAAAGGGCAATAAAAAACCGCATCCTCATTTTTGAAAAACCCAAAAGACTGACTCCTAATTCATCCGGTAAAGGAGAGGCGATAATAAAACCACCGACAAGAAAGGTCAGCCATCTGAAATACTTTAGCTTGAATAACATTCTAAGCCTTTTTCCTCCACCTTGATGTTTAATCAATTCCCCTAAGTGTTCAGACAACCTATCCCTTACAAACTTATAAATAATCAAATCCCCCACCAATGCTCCTATGCCACCCAGGAGAGCTGTTGAGATAACCGAATTGGCATGAGCAATTTCTCCTAATGCCACAATTGCCGGTGCGGTAGTAAAAACAGAAGTAAAAAATATGCCGGCAATAAAACTGCCGATAATTCTCATCTCTTTTGTTGATGTAATAAAATCCTGAAGAACTCCAGTCTTGGCAAGGATAATAGCTATAAGAATACTGAAAACAACAAGAACCAAATCTCTAACTAAGTTATTCTGATAATTATTCATCATTCTTCCGGAAAATCCAATTTTTCCTTTTTCTTTGTCGGTTTGTGCTGGCTAAGCCATTCCTTAATTAAGAGTGTCGCCCGGACGTCGTCTTCGTTATATTTTAAGATCTTTTTTAAAATATCGTTATCGCCCTTATCAAGCCACTCCGAAAACCAAACCACCGATTCCGCGCCGCCCGCATCGGATGCATTCCATTCGTAGCCGAAATATTTAGCGACGTCTTTCAAGCTGTAGAAATAAAGAGGAAGCACTACCGATTCCACCACCTTGAGGTGAAGGTCTAAGGTATTCTCTTTGAATTTATTGACCAATGATGCCGGAGCACCGTAGCGCAAAACTAAACGGTCAAAAACCTGTCTTTCATAAAATGCATAGTGATAAATGACAAAGTCCTCCAGTCCAACAAGAAAATCAAGAAACTTTTTCCATATCTCGGGTTCCTCCTCTTTATTTTTTGCCAAAAAATATTTATATTCGGGTTCAGACTTTTTTGTTGTGTCCTTAACTACAATTCCAAGAAGGTAATCAATATCTCTTGTCGGATCGCTTTCTATATCAAAATAAATTTCGTGTTTTACATCTGAAAACTCTGGTTTTCTGGTTATCATCGGCTCCCCGGAAATAAGCACCTTGGCCTGATTATTAAATCTGACCAGCTTGTCAAATGACCAATCCTCAAGTTTGGTCTGTAAATCATTTACATCGGCATTGGCCATATCCTGAACCGTATTAATACCGATATCATACAGGCGCCTTTGATCAGCTTGGCTTAGTTTATACACCAATGAAACATCATTGCACCCTTTTGTCTCTTCAATACAAAGAGAATACCAAGGAGTTCTCTTACATCCTGATTTCAAAAACGGCGCCGGTTTCTCACCATTTAATATTTTTTCTATTTGAAGACGGGTTAAATGAAACTGTTCCACAAAATCTTCCACCAAAAATGAGCGCTCGTTGCCTTGCGGATCAATGGCATAGGCCTCTTTGGGTCTGACTCCCTGCAAACGCTCCAAAATTAAACTATAAAATATGAGCTGGAATTTATTTTCGTCCCGCAGTTCAAGCGAACTCTGGGCGTCGTAGACGACATACTCCCATTCGCCGAATTCTGATTTGCCAGGCCTTGCTTCAAGCAAGTCCGGCATACCGACCCAATTTTCAGACATTAAGACGCCATGGTAGATGTTCTTGCCCTGTTTCATCAACTCAAGAGTCGCCATAAACGCCTCGTCCAAATCCCTGAAAAGTTCCGGTTTTATTTCTTCAAATTTTTTGTGGTTCTTAAGAATGGTTTCTCCTCCCACCATCTTGCCCTTGTAAATCATATCCAAAAGCGGAGGCACATGCCTTTTTTGTTTGGCATCTCCGTAGATGTCATACCAAATCCAATGCGGACACTGGAAAAATTTATAAAAATGTTCAGCGCGTAATGGTTCGTTCATAAGTAAATAGTATAGGTAATTTTTTATCCTGACAACTTGTTCTCATGCAAAATCTTTATTTTAACAGCTCACACAACCTCTATGCATACGGAGGGAGACGCCTTTTTAAAAAGTTTGCTAATTTGTAAAAAGTGTCTCCCTCCGCCGGTTGCTTAATTGTTAAGTGGTGACTGGCAATAGAAGTTCAAACTTGATAAAAACCAAGAATTGACAAGCGGCAATATTAGTAGTATTTTATTAGGTAGCTCGTTGAAAAATAAAGGATTATCTATGACCTTTGTTTTGGAAGATATCAGAAAAAGATTATTGGAAAGACTTGGTGCCGCTAATCAGAAACATACTGAAGCCACCAATGAAGATTCAAGGATTAAAGAATTTGTTTCCACTCTTTCAGATGAAGTTATTGCCAAACTGGTTAGAGTTCTACGGCAAGAACTTGACGATAACCGAATAGTAAAAATAGCTCTTGAAATAAAAGATGTCCAGCTAAGAAGTCAGATTTCTGCTATTCAATCTCACTGCAAACACTCAGATTACGATGTGGATTCTGAGGGAAGTATAGAACTTCGCACTTGTAAACTTTGCGGCCTTTCAAAAACGATTGATTATCGAACACCTAGATGGCCAATGGGCTCATGACACATTCAATCCCGCTTCAATAAAGCGGTTTTTTTGTTAATTAAAAAAGACCCTAGCGGGTCAATCTGTGATCTCATATCCTTGATATCTGTAATCATCTGTGAGTTTTGATAATTCTTCGGTTCTTTGTCTTTCAAAATCTTCGGCAGCTTTTCTCGTTTCCCATTTTTTGTTAAATTCTCGCTCAATCTCCTTCTTGGACTTCTTCCAGTCTTTGCGATCCAAAGAAGAAATTGTTTCGAAAACAAGTTTCAAAACATCCTGACAGTATTTGGGATCATGACGTTCCATATACCTCAATAATGCTCTGAATAATTCCAACATCTTATCGTAACTTTCTGGGTCTCTGCTCTCGGCATGAAAAAGAACTCCCACTCCGCCAATTAAACTAAATTCAAATCTGCGAATCGGAGTTTCTATTCCGACAAAGATACCCTTATACGGCGAGTAGGCAAATGATACTTTTGATTCTTTTTTGATATTCTTGCTCTCCCGAAGCCAGATCTTAAATTGAGCTGGGCCACCGGAACTTTTCTTAACATTGACCTTGTCTTCATCAATCATCCGAATCAGAAAATCAATAAACGCGTAAAAGGCCGGCCAGGCATCATAAAGAGTTTTGGGATTGTAAACAAACATGGCTTTCCTCACAATCTAACAAAAAAACAAGATTGTAATTCTTAAGATATAGAAATCTATTATCTTTGTCAACTTGTCTCATAATCTTTCGTACGAAAGATTATGAGACAATATTTTTACAGGTTAAAAACTTTCAAAAGTTCTTTTTCTTGAGAACCGGCAGATTTAGCAATAAGAATGTCGACATAGTCGCTTATCCCCAATCTTGCACAAATATCTCCTACTTCTTCTTCGCAAAAATAAGGAAAAATAAAAACACTCTTCTGAAGCATAAAAAAACCTAAAGACTTGAGCTTCTGTCTGAATTTAACTCTTTCTTTATGTAGTTCTTGAGGTATGTCAAAAATTATTACCCTCCACTTCTTGTCCCATTTCCCTTTGCTTTTTAATATAAAGTATTTAACGAAAGATCTGTGTACCCAATCTTGTCCATGTTTTGTAAAAGTAAAACAATCATCACCCCTATCTTTAATTAGACCTCTTCGCTCAAGGTTTTTAAATCCGACATAATTTTTTCTACTCTTATATCCGTATTGGTTAAAATCGCTGTATCTGAACCCTTTATACGGCACCCTGCTCATGGAAGTTCCCACATCTACAACAACATCTTTGATGACTTTTAAAAAATTAACTACGAAATCTCCTTTCATGGTGATAAAATATGTGTTTGATAGTGTCTTATAATCTTTCGTACGAAAGATTATAAGACATAAGATCAGAATAACATAATATATTTAATTTATATATTCAAGTCTGACATTAATTTATGTTGGCTTGATTAAAAATTTTCTGTTATATTTTTAGAATGTCTAAATATTATAATCCCCAAAAAACTAGGAATCTATTTAATCCCGCCTCCGAAGAACCGTTTGTGGTCAGTCGAAGCGGAATAGATTTGTTTGTGCAATGCCCAAGATGTTTTTATCTTGATAAACGCCTCGGAGTTGCTCGTCCTCCAGGATTTCCCTTCAGTTTAAATAGCGCAGTAGACACTCTTTTGAAAAAAGAATTTGATTCTCACCGGACAAAAGGTTCAGCTCATCCCCTGATGAAAGAATACGGCATAGATGCCGTGCCTTATAGCCACGATAAACTGAATGACTGGCGTGATTCTTTAAGAAAAGGCATAAAATACCATCACAAACAGACAAATCTGATGCTTCGCGGTGGTGTTGATGATGTTTGGGTTAATCCGACAGGAGAACTTCACATTGTTGATTACAAGGCAACTTCAAAAAGTTCTGAGGTCAATTTGGATGCCGAGTGGCAAGATGGCTACAAGCGCCAAATGGAAATATATCAATGGCTTTTTCGACACAATGATTTTAAGGTTTCCTCTATCGGCTATTTCGTTTACTGTAACGGAAATGCGGACAAAGAGGCTTTTGATGCAAAACTTGAATTTGATGTAAAAATAATTCCATATGAAGGCGAAGATTCATGGATAGAAGATGTCGTCGTCAAACTCCATAAATGCCTATTATCGGAAAATATACCAGCACCGGGAAATGATTGTGATTACTGTGCTTATTTTAACGCCCGAACAAAAACTGAAAATTAAAAGACCCACTTGTGTGGGTCTAGATACTATCGTCGAATAAGACCTGCTCTTAGACCATCCCAGTTTCCATCAAAGATACCATCGGCCAATCCCCATTCAACTGTTAGCTTAGCAAGCATATAAACCTCTTCTTTTCTATTCATGAGACCCTGCATCATTTTCTTTATGTCTGCCTTAGACCTCTTGGCATATTTACCACTTTCTTTCATTCGCCCAACATAAATATCCAACATTTCTTCATTATCACCTTTTGCAAATTCTACTGCAGAAACAACAGATTTCCATGTTCCAGAAACACCCATTGTTCCCTCATGAAACATGAAAGTTGAATGAGGCATCATAATGCGCCGATCGGCGGCTTGAAGTATGATTGAACTCATAGAGCGGGCGTGGGTATAATTCAAAATCGTCACAGGGTTAGGAGTGTGACGAATGGCATCGTATATTGCCATGCCTTCATTCCAGTCACCACCATTTGTCTTCATGTGAATAAGAATCGGACGCTTAGGGTCAAGACCCGAAAGAATCTGCAGATTTTTGATTAACCTGGCACTCATCTGATATTCAACACCGGGCTCAGCCCTGCCGTCCCAATCATCCTCAGCTCCGTAGGTTATTGTTTCACCAGTCAAATAAATTGCAAATTGACGTAGATCCAAGTTCCATTCCTGAATAGCCCAAACAGAATCATAAAACGACATGCTCCGAGCTTTGGGACCCGGAATTTTTCTTCGACGATACATGACACCGTCTCCAGCATTTCAAAGATCGTAATTTCAAAAATACTACAATAATGAGAACTTAATGTCAAAAAAATTAAAAAACACCTTTAGGTGTTTTTATTTTTTTGACATGAGACGTAAAATATACAGAATATATCGTTCATCATTTCGCATCCCAGAATAACCGGTTCCGATATCAATACGGTCTAACTCTATTGTACTAGGCAACCTGCCAAAACAGGAAACGGATGACTTAAATCTCTTGTCACCGCCTCGCACATTTCTAAATTTTACAGCAGCACATCCAATCAACCCGCCAATCTTCAGTACACGATGCATTTCCAGAACAGATTTAGGACCAGTCAATCCCACTACCGCGCTAGACAATACAACATCAAAGGTTTTATCCAAGAATCCTAGTCTCTCGGCATCCATTTGGAAACATGCTTGATAAACATCTTTTTCCAAAGCTTCCCTCATCCGCAATTCACTAATATCAACCCCGATAAGACTACCACGCCATCCAATTCTTTTGAGTTCAACTCCCACAAAGCCAGTACCGCAACCAATATCCAAAATGGTTTCTCCGCCTTTCAAAAAATTCTTAAAATTATCTATCAGCAACCGCGGAACCTGCCAACCATCACATTCTAAGTCAGACTCATATGTTTTCCATTTGTTGTAATACTTGCGCTCTTGTTCTGCAATTCTCATGCGATACTCCTTTTTAATTCAAGAATACTTCTAAGTGCGAGCTGGTGAGCAAAGACTCTTTGGTTGATGTGCCACCCGCAGGGGGTTTCAAGAGTAAATGCTTGAGGAGTGTAATTATCTGCCAGAAAGACTTCAAATGTGGTTCTCTCGGCAAATGTCTCGTTTTTACATCCTTCTGGATACCAGATAACACCATCACTACTTATGTCTTTATAAATCTCATCCCACCTGCAAACAGGGATAACACTCTCAATACTTTTAATCACCCTATCTCCAATTCTAAGATTTTTATCAAGACAAGATTCCCACATATAAAATTCTTTTGGATTATCATCGCAAGTAGATTCTTCATCAAAATAATTGGGATCTGTTTCGTGCAAATCAATGGTGCACACAAACTGTCTCGACCTCATCTCTAATTGGGTCATTACCACTTTTACTTCAGCACACAATGTGCCCTTTTTAAATTCTCTGTTTATGTTCATGTATTTCCCCTCATGATTCGGGTCAGGTTGAGAATTAAAACGATTGTTATATTCAAAACCAAATGGATTAATGCAGGGAAAAATTAAAAATCTAAATTCGTCCATAAATTCTGAAACATCCTCTTCCAAGAATTTCAATAGAGCAAAGACACCTGCCGGCTCTTCGCCATGTACACCAGCCGAAATCAAAACATCTTTGAGGTTAGAATCAAAACGATTGCCGATTGTCACACAAAACAACGGATAAGTATCAGATGGACAAGTAACCGAACCCATAGACACAAAAGACATGTCTCTGTGATGTTTTATGGCATTATACAGCCGATCAATAACTTTTTCGTATGATCTTTTTTCCGTAAGCTCCACTATCGCCTCCTGAAATTAAAAGAACTTTGGTCATTATATTAAAACAAAATTTGGTACTTGTCAAAAAGAATACAGAATCCTTCCGTTCTCAAAAACATGAAAAGAGTCGTTTTCTTCAGAAACAGTAAAAATAGTAGTTCCCTTAAAGATGTGGGACGCTGAAATTGCGGATAAGTGGCGCAGATGAACTTTTGTTTTAAAACCGAATTGTTCAGAAAGGTCATTGAATTTGCCGGGGTTAATTTTGTTGGCAACTTCTTTTGGCCTTAATCCCTCAACCATTGCTCCGGAATGAAGTATGTTGCCCGTTTTATCTACCAAAATTGCCCCGTCAAAATTGACCGTTGTTTCAATGTCGTGTTTGTGGCTGTGATAATGTTTTAATAAATTCTGATGATACTTCTTATAAATATCCTGCCCCATATCAGGCATGTCAATAAATTTATTCCACTTATTCTGCCAACCGAGAATAATAAAAAGACCGAATCCTTTCTTGCGATTCATCAAATGCAAAATTAAATCTGATGTTTTTATTCTTAATTCTTCCGGAAATTTAATTTTTGATTTCCTGAAAATAACACTCAGTTCATCCAAAATTTTATTAACCTTTAATTTTCTGGCCGGTTTTACCTTGTCTACATATTTAGCCAAAAGCAAAGAACTATATTTAAAGTTCCCTGCCGGACCGACATTAAAAACAATTTTACAGTCTATTTTTTTACAGACTTCCGCTTCGGGTACTTCTTTTCTCCTACTGCCTCCTTTAACAAAAACATTGGGTTTGATTTTGAGCAATTCCGCAGAAATGCTCATATCTTTTGGGTTGTGTCTGTGATTGCTCAAAACAACACTATCAACCTCTTTAATTGATTCAAGAATTTTCTTACGCTCATTTTGGCGCATAAAAACATGGGTTTTTTTCTTTTTAAGCCAATTATCGTTATTTAAAATAACCACGAGCTTATCGCCCAATTGTTTAGCCTCTTGAATCAAACGAATATGCCCAAAATGAAGAGGATCAAAACCCCCCGATATTGCAACAACAATTTTTTTATTTCTATTTCCCATGACACTTTTTAAACTTCTTACCTGAACCGCACCAGCAAGGGTCATTGCGCCCAAGTTTTGGCTCTGATGATTCTGTGTTTCTGTGCGTAGGTTCATTTGTTGTTTCCTGATGCTTGTGTAAATCGCCTGTTATATCAGGTCTTTTTTCTTCCACATTGGTAATTTTGGGCTGATTCATAAAACTAACCTTGAATATCAAATTAGCAACCTGTCCTTTGATGGATTCGTTCAACTGGTTATACATATTCTGTCCCTCTATTTTGTATTCAACTAAAGGGTCTCTCTGGCCATACGCTCTCAATCTTACCGAATCGCGTAAATATTCCATTGACTCAATGTGATCAACCCATAATTCATCAATCGTGCGGAGCAAAACCAATTTCTCTAAACGCCTCATATTTTCAGCGCCCATTTCTTTTTCCCTTGCTTCATATAATTCTTCGGCTTTTTTAATAATAAATTCAGTTAACTCTTCTTTGTGTCCAGATTTGGCTGTATCAATTAATTGAGAATGAATGTCCTCAGGAAGTGGCAACATCGCTTTCAATGATTCCCCTATTTCTTCTATGTTCCATTTATAATCTTGCCCTTGGGTGTGAAAATTTACCAGATTTTGTATTTGAGTCCGCAGATAATCCAGTACTTTCAACTTTAAACTTTCAACTTTAAACTCGAAAACATTTACAATTTCTCTTCTTAAATTGTAAATGTTTTCGCGGTGCTTATTCATCACATCGTCATACTCTAAAACATATTTTCTAATATCAAAATTATGGCCCTCAATTCTTGACTGGGCTTGAGCTATAGCGCTTGAGACAAATCTGTTCTCAATAACATCGTCTTCGCCTACTCCGAGTCTGTCCATAAGATTTTTTAATTTGTCTCCCCCAAAAACTCGGACAAGTTCATCTTCCACCGAAACAAAAAATCTTGAAGAACCGGGGTCGCCTTGTCTTCCAGCGCGTCCGCGCAACTGGTCATCTATTCTTCTTGCCTCGTGGCGTTCGGTACCGATAACACAAAGTCCACCAAGTTCCTTGGCTCGGCTTTGCGATTCATCATCAGGAGGATTTCCGCCAAGAATAATGTCTACGCCACGACCAGCCATATTTGTAGCCACAGTAACCGCTCCCGGTCTTCCGGCTTGGGCGTGCATTTCGGCTTCTTTTTCGTGTTGTTTGGCATTTAAAACATTGTGAGGAATACCCTCTCTTTCAAGCATTGCCGACAACAATTCATTTTTCTCAATTGAAACTGTACCAACAAGAACCGGCTGACCTTTTTCGTGCAATTCTTTTATCTCTCTCACGATTGCCCGAAGTTTGCCGTTTTCAGTTTTGTAAATTCTGTCCGGCAAATCTTTTCTTACCATCGGCTTATTTGTCGGGATAACAAAAGAATTTAATTTGTATACCTTATGGAACTCTTCGGCAGACGACTGGGCGGTTCCGGTCATACCGGCCAATTTTTTGTACAAACGGAAATAATTCTGAAAAGTAATCGTCGCCATCGTTCTGGATTCTTTTTCTATCTTTACTCCTTCTTTTGCTTCAACCGCCTGATGCAAACCCTCCGACCATCTCCTGCCCGGCATCATGCGCCCCGTAAATTCGTCAACAATTATCACTTCACCGTTTTTGACGACATAATCCTTGTCTCGCCTAAAAAGTATCTGCGCCTTTAGGGCTTGTTCCATGTGATGAACATGTTTTGTGCCACCCTCATCATATATATTAGTTAGTCCAAGCGCTTTTTCTACTTTTTCTATTCCTTTTTCAGTAATTGAAACCGCTTTTAGTTTTTCGTCCACATTATAATCCTCGTTTTCTACAAGGCGAGGTACAATTTTAGAAAATGTATCGTATAATTTTCCTGAATCTTCATCAGGCGCGGAAATAATCAAAGGTGTTCTCGCCTCATCTATTAAAATAGAGTCAACCTCGTCAACAATCGCAAAGTGATGGCCTTGAGCCTGAGCCATCTGAGATTCCTCATAAGCCATATTGTCGCGGAGATAATCAAAACCATATTCGTTGTTGGTGCCATAAGTAATATCGGCCGAATATGCCCCCCTTCTTTCAACTGGTTTTAAAAACTCGTGAACAACCTTAAAACTTCCCTCCGTGTCTCGTTCTTTATCTTCGCTTTTGTTTGTGTGAGAAGCGTCGTACAAATAACTTGATTCGTGACCAATGCAACCCGTAGTTATTCCAAGCGCATTGTAAATCTGTCCCATCCAAACCACATCGCGCCTTGATAAATAATCATTTACGGTCACAACATGAACTCCTTTGCCTGTCAGTGCATTCAAATACGCAGCCAAAGTAGCAATCAAGGTTTTACCTTCTCCTGTTTTCATTTCGGAAATATTTCCACGATGAAGTGTAATACCACCTATCAACTGAACATCAAAATGACGTTGACCCAATGTACGCTTTGATGCTTCACGGACTCCGGCAAATGCTTCAGGTAAAATATCATCCAATGTTTTGCCCTCGGAAAGAAGTTTTTTAAATTCAGCGGTCTTTTCTTTTAATTGAGCGTCCGAAAGTTTCTCGTAATCTTTTTCGAGTTCATTTATCCGATCAACGATGGGTTGTAGTGATTTTATGTAACGCTGATTTGCGTCACCGAATATCTTACCTAAAAGTGACATATGTGCCTTATTTTAGCATGGTTTTAGGTAAAAATAAAGGACTGGACAATTAAGGTTTAATTTGTTAAAGTACTCAACAGATCATTAATAAATTTGGGGTAATTCATGCGAAAGAGATTTCGCTTCACTATTATTTTTACTTCGGTGCCGATTATTTTTATAATTTGCACAGTACTACATTATGGCTCATTGCCTTATATGAGTATCGGAAACTATCATTCCCAAGTTCCTATTTTCATATTTTGGTTATGGCCAATGGCATTTATAGAAGATACTATCAGGATGGTCACGATGCACGGATTATGGCTTGGACTATGGTATTCTTCTACTGATCTAATGGCTTGGGTTAATTGGTGGTTCAGAATTTCTGTAATATTAGAATTCGCACTTTTTGGATATATAATTGATCGTATTCGTCTTCGTTTCAAAAAAACCGAGCAATGACTCGGTTTTTTGTTTGAGAAAATTAGATAATTCTTATTCTTTGGGTTGTCTTTCGAGATCAGTCCTTTTTTCTTTGAACTTTTTTATTTGTGTTTGGAGTTCATCTTTGACATCAACGATGGCATTGCGAAGGTCCTCGTGAGCGCATGTTGCCCTTAATAATTTGCCTCCAAGTGTTAAATTAACTTCCGCGGAAAAAATATCTCCCGAACGGTGATGTTCGGATGGTTTTCCTATCTCAACTCTCGCCTGCCCATCGCCATTTCCAATCAAATGGTCCAGTCCACCTATTTTGTCTTCTATAAAAACCCTGAGCGGTTCATCCAAAGAAATGTTTTTGGTTGAAATATCTATTTTCATATAAACTAATTCTATCTTACTTTTTTTAAATTGAAAATTAAAAATTATTATTGGGTTATGCACAAAATTTCTTGTGAAGAATTGTTTTAAGGCGTAAATTTAAAGTACATAAATAATTTTTCCAAAAAAAATATGGCAAATGGAAATGGCAACGGCCATAATGAAAAATCTATTCAACAAATTCCGAGTAAACCAAAATATAAATTTTTATTTATTTCATGGGAATCTCTTTCTGGAGATTTGGCGTGGAAAATACAAAACGAAGGTCATCAGGTAAAATGCTGGATTAAAGAAGTGACTGATGAGTATGATGGTTTTTTGGAAAAGGTTGGCGGTGAATGGAAAGACCATGTGGATTGGGCTGATGTTGTA
>Ga0209542_10003764_pt1 | contig 32069 bp, 33 predicted proteins | sample RifCSPhighO2_01_FD_184028 | JGI IMG/M metagenome (GOLD analysis project Ga0209542, IMG submission 184028) | Soil microbial communities from Rifle, Colorado - Rifle CSP2_plank highO2_0.1 (SPAdes) (version 2) | ecosystem: Environmental > Terrestrial > Deep subsurface > Rock core/Sediment ... | reverse complement strand
AAACAAATAGAACACTCACTTTCACTTATCTTGCGAAGAATATTTCTATTGTTGTAGGATTAGTTTTGATTTGGAGAGGTATTTGGTATGTTTTAGACGGATTAGATCTCATATTTTTTGGAGGACTTCATACATGGAGTGCCATCGGTGGAATTGTTGTTGGTTTGATTATTTTGTATATTCCAGATAAGGACTTGAAAGAAATAGAGAAGCTTTAAAGCTGAGAAATTTATAATATGGAATCAAATGATTTAAAAACTAAAGATTTCTGGTCAGGGAGTTTAGGTGCACGACTATACAGAAAATTTGCTGGGAACTATTTTTCTAAACTTCATGAATACATTACAAAGCAAATCATTGATAAAAATCCAAAAGACATTTTAGATGTGGCCTGCGGACCGGGAGATTTTCTTTTTTATATGTCCAAATTTATTCCAAATGCAAATTTGTATGGTACTGATATTGCGCATGGAATGGTAGAGTATGCTAGCCAAAAACTCTTAGGTAGAGCGAAAATTTTAGAAGCGCGAGGAGAAAAACAGCCTTTCAAGGACAATTCTTTTGATGTGGTTAGCATTATGATGGCGTTTCATCATTTCCCTAAAAAAGAAGAAACGCTAAGAGAAATGAAAAGAATACTTAGGCCAGACGGCATACTTATCATTCCTGATCCTGTCGCCAAATCAGATTTTCAAAAAAGGTTTTGGAATTTTCTCGAAAGGATTATAAGAGTAAAAGGATATGTGGACCATTATACTGAATCTGATTTAAGAGATTTAAGTGATAAGGTTGGATTTTCTTTTTCTTGCAGTTTTATCCCTAATATGTCAAAACGCTACAAGATATGTATAATGTCGTCTATTGAAAATAAGCTCTAAAATATGATTACCGACCACAAAATTTTAATTGATGGTTTAAATATCTGCTACAGCACAGCCGGTAGTCCGAAAAATCCGCCGCTTATTTTTCTGCATGGCTGGGGCGCACGGAAAGGAAATATTTTTGGTAAAGGCAGAGCAAATGTTATTCTCACGCTTTCTAAATATTTTCATGTGGTCGCTCCGGAGCTTCCCGGCCTCATACGCTCTGAACCGCCTCACGAAGCATGGGGAATGGAGGAATACGCTCGGTTTGTTCATGCCTTTCTTGATTATATTGGTGTGAGAAATCCGATTGTCATGGGGCAGTCTTTTGGTGGAGGCATTGCAACACACTATGCACATTTGTTTCCTAATAATACATCTTCACTCATCCTTATTGATGCAGTACCAAGTAATCGGCAGGAGAATTGGTACAGAAATATTTGTTTAAAATTCCAATCCATCTGGGATTATGTGGTAAAAAGCAAGTATATGCCACTTATCGCGAAAAAGTGTCTGATTTCTTTATGGCTTGGAGTACCTTGGGGTCATATTACAAAGCAGAATTTTATAAAATATATGATTATGGGAGATGTAATAAGGAAACAGAAAGTTTCTGTTGACTATAAAACATTTGCGATGCCAGTGCTCATGATATGGGGCGAACGAGATGTTCATATAACTCCGATTAGCCGTGCGAAAGAAATTCATGGAGAAATCAAAAACTCAACACTTGCTGTCATAAAAAGTGCCGGGCACCTTGCTCTGTATACGCATACGAAGAAAGTTATTACAGAGATTATTAGCTTCCATAATTTGATAAACAAAAGCCATGAATAAAACATACACCTTCCACATCCACGGTATGCATTGCAATGCTTGCGTGCTGATGACCGAAAGCGAATTGAAAGATTTGCCGAATATCACCCATGCCAAATCAAGCTTGAAGAATCATTCGGTTGAAATTACCGGTGATTTCGGAGATAAAACTCCCGAACAAATCGCGGAAGAATTGACAGTGCCGCTTAGACCCTTCGGCTATACAGTATCCATTGAGAGAGCGCAGCACGCGACAAAATGGAAGGACTTCAAAATCGCAGTCCCGATAGCTCTCGGATTTGCAGTAGTTTTTGTGGCGCTTCAGAAAATGGGAATAGTGAATCTGGTGAGTGCCGGCAATGTGACATACGGCACGGCATTTGTGATAGGCATCATTGCTTCGCTCTCCACATGTATGGCAGTAGTAGGAGGCCTTGTCCTCTCTATGTCAGCGACATTCGCCAAAGAAGGCGACCGCGTGAAGCCCCAGCTTCTTTTCCACACAGGGCGGATTATTTCGTTTTTCATTCTTGGAGGCGCCATTGGCGCGCTCGGCTCGGCGTTTACTCTCAATACTTCTGCCACATTCGTATTAAGTTTGATTATAGGTATTGTGATGCTTATTCTCGGCATAAATCTCCTCAACGTTTTCCACTGGGCAAAGAAATTCCAGCCGACAATGCCGAAATTTATCTCCAAGCACGCTCACGGCATATCCAAATTCAATCATACGCTCACGCCGGCCCTTGTGGGCATTGCTACATTTTTCCTGCCATGTGGCTTCACCCAATCAATGCAGCTTTACACTCTCTCTACAGGGAATTTTCTTGAAGGCGGCCTCACTATGCTCGTTTTCGCTTTGGGCACATTGCCGGTCTTGGCTCTGGTGAGCTTCAGCTCCTTTTCGATTCACAATCGCAAAGAAGCAAGTATTTTCTTCAAATCGGCCGGGCTTATCGTCGTCATGTTTGCGCTCTTCAACCTCATCAACAGCTTGGTCGTTATCGGGCTCATTCCGCCCGTATTTAATTTTTAAAGGGATTTCTGCTACAATCTTTTTATGAAAGCAACAATCATATCAATCATCCTCGCGGTAGCGCTCATTGGAGGAGCTTTTATGCTTACAAGAAATAATAGCGATATTGAATTAGAGAATGTAAACAATGTTTCAGTTGTAGATGGAAAGCAAATTGTTGAAATACGCGCCAAAGGAGGATATCAGCCCAGAAAAAGCACTGCAAAGGCGGGTATCCCCACCATCTTGCGATTTAACACAAGTGGCACTTTTGACTGCTCTTCATCTGTCCGAATACCTGATATGAATATAAGCAAAATGCTTCCTCAATCAGGCACAACTGACATTGACATTGGTAGCCAGAAAGTCGCGACTCTCCAGGGCTCATGTGGAATGGGAATGTATCCGTTTGAGGTAGAGTTTAGATTATAGGACCGAAAAGCCTCGTCCCGCAATGCGGTGAAAGTTTCTGACTCATGGCGCTCCGGTAAATCTTGTATTTCTCTTTATTTCTATAGGTGATAAAATAATCGTATATGCAAAATCGGATTCGCTGGTCAGGATATGAATTTGAATACAAAGAAAAAACCGCAGACTGGTTCTGGGCTGTGGGAATTATTATTGTTTCAGTCGCTGTCGTATGTTTCATCTATGATAATGTCCTGTTCGGTATTTTTATCATTCTTGCGGGTGCCATACTTCTTTTTACTGCCAACAAAGAACCTCGACTTATGGATTACGAGCTAAATGAAAAGGGCCTGCTTATGAACAACACCATGTATCCGCATACTGGATTTAGATCATTTTGGGTTGCGGAATACAAATACGCTCCACCTCGGCTTATTCTTAAAACTGAAAAATTAGTAAACCCAGTCATTGTGATTACAATAGAGACAGATTATGTAAACGCAGATACTGTCCGAAATTTTCTTTTGGATTATATTCCTGAAGAAAAAACAGACGAGCCGATGTCTTTGCGGTTTATGGAGTATTTGGGGTTTTAAATCCTCTCGGTTGGAAATTCGATCCTTACAGGATCAGTACCCCGATTAGATTCGTCTTTGACGAATGCTCAATCGGGCTTCGATTCCAACACAAAAGCACCCCGCGCTTTTTCTCACGTATTTTATTTCATAAAATCCTCTCGGTTGGAATCGAACCAACATCACAACCTCCGCAAGGTCGCATCCTATCCATTGAACGACGAGAGGGCAAGACAAAGTTATCATAAAAAAGCACAAAACAAAATGCCGTTCCGCCTTTGGCGGAACGGCATTTATCGCAATTTTTATTTTGATCTTTTAATGAGAGCTGAGAGACGAGATTTCTTGCGCGATGCGGTGTTTTTGTAGAGCGTCTTCTCTTTGACAGCCTTGTCATACGCCTGATACGCTTTTGGAAGGAGCGCTTGCGCTTCCTTTATCTTTTTTTCTTTCAAAAGCTTTTTGATGTCGTGTAGAATATTTTCAATTGCCTTTTTTCGGCGCACATTAAAAATCTGCTTTCTTATTGAGCCACGCAGGGCTTTTTTAGCGGATGATGTGATTGGCATAGGTGACACTCTAACAGATGCCTCCTAAAATTGCAAAACGCTGTATAATAAGTCGCATGATCGCCCACCTTAAAGGTAAAGTGGTACATAATGGTGTGAAATACCTAGTGCTTGATGTGGCTGGCGTGGGCTACAAAGTGTTTGCTACATTTGAGACAATTGGAAGCGGACCGTCTGGAGTAGAAAGATCTCTTTGGATTTATCATGCAATACGCGAGGACGCATCGGATCTTTACGGCTTTGCCACAAAAGATGAATTGGATTTCTTTGAGCTTCTTATATCCATATCCGGCATCGGCCCGCGCACAGCTCTCGGTATATTAAATGTGACGACGGTAAGTGCTTTAAAAAGAGCGATATCTTCAGGCGAAACCGCACACTTGGTAAAAGTCTCCGGCGTGGGTAAAAAAATCGCGGATAAGATCGTGCTTGAACTTAAGGACAAAGTAGGAGCAAAAAGCGAAGGCATTGGACTAAAAGAAGAGGTGGATGCGCTAGATGCGCTCAAATCGCTCGGTTTTTCTCATTCTGATGCACGCGAAGCGCTAAAAGGGGCAACTGACGCAGCTTCCACCAACGAGCGTATCAAACGCGCGCTGAAAATTTTAGGCCGTTGATTACTTTTTTATTACTTTTTTACTAGCTCCCAAGCTTACCAGCTAACTAGCTTCTTTTCATGCCCGAACTTCCTGAGGTCCAAATAACAGTAAACGGCTTAAATAATTATTTGAAAGGGTTAAAAATCACTGCTGTATGGACAAATTACAACAGTGCCTATCACATAGGTAAAGATAACATCAAGAATCCAAAGTACTTTGAATATTTCAAAAAAGAAATCGTCGGCAAAAAAATAATAGGCGCGCGAAGAGTGGCGAAGAACGTGATTATAACTCTTTCTAACGGTTCGACGATCCTTATTCATATGAAAATGACCGGGCATCTTTTATATGGTAATTATGTTTTTGAAAAGAGCGACAAAAAAGATCCGTGGAAGGGTGTTTCGCCAAAAGCATTGACAGATTCGTTCAATCGCCACATCAGACTTGTATTTTCACTCTCAAACAAAAAATATCTGGCACTTTCCGATGTGCGCCGATTTGCAAAAATTACGCACATAAGAGAAAAAGATATCGAAAAGACTACTCATTTGGAAAAATTAGGACCGGAGCCCTTGGCAGAAAATTTTACAAATGAAAAATTCCTTTCTCGCCTTACACTACGTCCTAATATGAAAATAAAACAAGCACTTATTGAACAATCGCTCATTTCCGGCATTGGCAATATTTATTCCGATGAGCTCCTCTGGCGCGCCGACGTTTTGCCTACGCGTAAGGTAAAGAGTATAAGGCCTGCAGAGTTTAAAAAAATGTATAAGGCGATGAAAACAGTTCTAAAAGCAGGGATTGATTTTGGCGGAGATTCAATGAGTGATTATCGAAATCTTTTGGGTGAGCGTGGATGTTTTCAGGAAAAACATCGCGCCTACAGAAAAACCGGAGAAAAGTGCAGTAAGAAAGGTTGTAATGGTATAATTCTCCGCACGATAATAGGCGCTCGAAGCACACATTTCTGCAACAAACATCAGAAGTAAGCTAATAGATCCAAAAATGAAGGAACCGTTTACAAAACAAATAACCAAAGAAATTATATTAAGTTTTATTGGCCTTGCAATTATTGCTGTATCTTTTAGCTATATCACTTCCATATATATCGCGTCTGAAGAAGCAAATATTAGAGGCGAAGCGAATCTAAAAAAAATGACCTTGGTGTGGAATAAAGCACTTTCCGATAAAGCACAAGAAAATACCCATCTCGAAAAAGTGATTGAAGGAGAAAGGCAAGGAAGCAAACAGCTTGAGGGACAGATCGGCAATTTAAACAGCACCCTTGATATCCTAGAGAAATACGCAAAGACCGACAAACAGTTGCTTGAAAAATATTCAAAAGTGTACTTCTTGAGTGAAAATTACATTCCTGAAGCACTTGTGCCAATGGATAATGCATACTTATTCGAAAAAACCCGAACCCTTGAATTCCACGGTAAGGCATACCCTTTTCTCACAATACTTCTTGGAAAGGCAAAATCAGAAGGTATGGATTTATTTATAGCTTCGGCATATCGTTCATTCGGTACTCAGTCATCTCTAAAGACAAGCTATAAAACGACATTCGGCACGACTGCTGCAAATAAATTCTCCGCTGATCAAGGGTATTCCGAGCATCAGCTCGGTACTACAGTAGATTTCACAACACCAACTGTCGGCGGCGCATTGAATGGTTTTGAAAATACCAAAGAATATTTGTGGCTTGTGAATAACGCGTACAAATTCGGCTTCACTCTTTCCTACCCGGCAAATAATAAATATTACATATTTGAGCCTTGGCACTGGAGATTTGTCGGTGTTTCGCTTGCCTCACATCTGCGAACTGAAGGCAAACACTTCTATGATATTGATCAGCGCGACATTAATGAATATCTAGTGCAGATGTTTGATCAAAATTGATATTTTATGCGCATCAATAAATATCTAGCGGTAAAGCAAATCGCGTCTCGTCGCAAGGCTGACGAGCTTGTAAAACAAAAAAGAGTTTTGATAAACGGGCGCGTTGCGATCCTTGGCGACGATGTCAAAGAAAATGACAAAATAACAGTCAAAAGCGACTCGCGAGATATAGCTCCAATATATTTTGCTTACAACAAGCCAAAAGGCGTCTTATCTCACTCCGCCAAAGGAGATGAAAAAGATGTCGCGCAGATGATAAAGGGTAAGACGGAAGGCGCAAGGGTATTCCCTCTTGGACGGCTGGATAAAGATTCGCATGGGCTTATGATCCTTACAAATGATGGCCGGATTACGGGCAAACTCCTAAATCCAGAAGAAAATCATGAAAAGGAATACATAGTGGAGACAAAAGAAAAACTCCAAGAAAATTTTGCAGAAACAATAGAAAGGGGTGTTGTGATAAGAGAGGAATATAGCAAAGCAACTTACAAAACAAAGCCTTGTTTAGTGAATGTGCTTAGCCCACGTAAATTTAGCATCACCCTTACCGAGGGTAAAAAAAGACAAGTGAGGAGAATGGTAGAATCGATGCGAAATGAAGTTCGAGATTTGGTGCGTATTCGTATTATGAACATCGCTCTCGGCAAACTTCCCGAAAATACCCTGCGCAGAATAAAAGGCGCCGAACTTCAAGAATTTTTAAAAGAATTAGGGATGAAATAACTATTGTTGATAGCAACTTTTGTTTTGAGATCATATTTCCTATATCAGTATTCTAGTATACTAGAATACTGATATAAGATTCGGCGCGATTGTAAAGAGAAAAGTCTTGATACAGTGATTAATACAAATAAAAATGGCTGGCCTTTAGAGTCGGCCAGCTCGCTGTGCTGCATTTTGGAGTGTTTGCTTCACTTTTTTTTCGATCTTATCGAAGAAGCGTTTGATTGGTGGGACTTCTCCCAAAAGACCGCCAATTAAGACCGCTATAAAGGTCAAAAAGAATTCTTTCATCACCTCTACTATATCACTTGTTTCAATAATTCAAAATTCTAAATATTGCCGCGCCAAAAGCCACTGAGACATTAAGAGATTCTTTTGCTCCGTGCATCGAGATTTCAGCGATGATATCACAAAGTTTTAGCGTAGATTTTTTGATGCCCTCTACTTCGTTCCCCACCACAAATGCACAGGGATTTTTTGGCTTCACTTTTCTGTAGTCAATAGAGTTTTTGCTTTGCTCTATGGCAATAATTTGAAATTTTTCTTTTTTCATTTTTTTTAAAATTGTGATTGTGCTTTTCGCATATTCCCACGGAATCAACATCTGCGCGCCGAGAGCCGTCTTAGAAATCTCTTTCACTTCTTTCCCAAATCTATCGGTCGGGCATGGCGTCGTGCCGCAAAGGTAGATTTTATTGACGCCGGCGCAATCGGATGTGCGAAATATAGAGCCCACATTCTGCTTGCTTCTGATATTGTCCAGGACCACAGCTATATTCCCTTTGGCTTGCTTTTTCATAAAATAATTGTAGCATTTGATTATGCAAAACACTTTTCCATATCTTTTGAGTTGGGGCCTTCTTTCCCCTTTCATCTTGCGCTTCGTGGCAGGAGCGTACTTCGTATCATTTGGCTACAAAGGTCTCACGAGCGAGTGGTGGAATAGATTTGATTTTTTTGATAGGAACGGCCTTCGGCCCGTATCCCTCTTCGCCACGGGTACGGCAATAATAGACCTCACCGCAGGCATCCTTCTTATGATGGGCTTCGCCACGCAAATTGTGTCCATCGCTTTTGCGATAGTGTGCCTTACGGCAATATTTGTAAAGAATCATGGCGAGAGCTTCCCTCCGCGCGATATTCACATCTACATAATCCTTTTCTTCATTTTCGTATCCCTCATCATCTCCGGCGCAGGATTTTATGCAATGGATCTGCCGCTGTAATAAGCGGGTCAGCTTGTGAGCTAGTAAGCTTGTAAGCAAATCTCGAATAGACAATCTTGTTTTTTTTCGTTATATTTGGCCATGCATTTCCGCCCATAGCTCAGTCGGTAGAGCACCTGCCTTTTAAGCAGAGGGTCGTAGGTTCGATTCCTACTGGGCGGATTAAGGTCTTTTGTCTATTTTATACTCTGGGCTTTCTATCCTGATGCACCACCGTCTTGTAGTGATGCGGTTTGCGCATAATGTTCATGTGAGGGTAAAGCAAAAGCAAAAATATAATCGCTGTGGTGTTTATAAGACCTGCGGATATGAACAAGGTCTCAAACCCAAACTTTCCGGCCACCACTCCTCCCAAGAAAGTCCCTATAGCCACGGATATCGTCAGCCCGCCGACAGAGAGCATGCTCCACTCGAAACCTTCGGAATCTTTGTCGATATGATGCGAGAAGACGGCGTAATAAGCGGAAAATATCATCGCATCTCCCACACCGACGATAATCTGCAGAAGCGCAAGACCGCCCACAGAATGAACAAAAAGAAAGCCAAAAAGATATATAGTCACAAGCGAGGTGCCAAAAAGTATCACATAATAATCATCCTTCTCCCCGGCGCGAGAATCCAGCCATTTGGCAAGCGGAAGCTGGATGATAGATTTCGTAATTGCGGCAAGCGCAAGCAAGAGCCCCACTGTGGCAAGAGTCGCCCCAGCAATGTTTTTTGTCACGAATATCGCGAGAAACGGCATATACAAGCCAGCTCCAACATTCATAGTGAAAAGAAAAAGCAAGAGCCCTTGAATGGTCTTGTTTATAAATCTGACTCGGAATGCATCCATACAGAAAGTATATCAGATATCCTTAAATGGAAAGCGCGAATTTCTCCAGAGAAATTTCAAAATCAAGCTCGCCCCGATGTGCTTTGTGATACATATCTACAAGATGAGAGATGGATTGTTTGAGCTCGCTTTCCTCCCAATTTTTGGCAAAAGAGCGCGCTTTTGAATATGGAAATGGATTTATGCCGGCTTCCTCCGCCGTCTTCGTCCTCTTGGCAAGCAAGATGGTCTTTAATTGCCAAAAGAGTGTGCCGTGGATTTCTTCTACTACCTTGCCCCGGCGGAACGCCTCCACAAGCAGAGCCCAAAATCTTTTCTTGTCTTTCTCACCGAGCGCATCTGCCAAAAAGAAAATACTGAATTCTTTTTGTTTGAATCCTTCTTGCAACGAAAATTCTTCCGTCTTCTCCGCATGATTTTTTATTTTCTCAAGCGGCTCTTTATTTACCTTGCCCTCCGACCAGACGATAATATTCTCGCTTGTTTTCATCAGCGGCAGATTTTTCAAAATGTCATCTTGTAATTCCTCGTTATCTAAAACATTCGCAAGCTTCGCCACAATCTTCTTTTCAAACAATCCCTGCGAGCCCGTAATTATCTCTAAATCAGCTTTGGTCAAATTCTCCGCATCAAAAGCCACAAAGCTCGCATCCGGCTTCTTTTTTTGTAGCGCCTCAAAAGTCCCCCCGGCCTTCGCCCGCACTTTCTCTCTATCTCCTCCATAATAAAAATAAATCATTGGTTGAAGTATATAGCAGGTTTCATACACTACAAAGTATACTAAAGCTAATTCAGTTATAGTTGCTTGACAATGCTGATGGGAGTATAATCAAACTATTATGGAAAATAATGAAAATTATAATAAACATACTCCATCAGAAATGTTGGAGGCAATGGACAGAAGAGAAAAGTATAAAAATAGTTTAGAAGAAGCGGATAAATTTAGACATAAGATTGATAGAGCTTTGAAATTATTAAAACGGCTTCCTTCAGATAAGAAATTGGAAGATATTAGGCGTTTTACATTTGAACGTGAGGAACATTATAGTAGTCCTAAAAGTGAACTTGAACATATTTTCGGAAGTGGTGAGGGTACAGATCATTTAACTGAAATGTCCATAATCGGAAGTAAACTTTATCCTAAGGAAAATGACGATATGACAATAGGAGCGATAATCGAAAGCTTAGAAAAACAACGAGAAAGTTTAGTTAGTAACGGACCAATTAATATTAAGAAACGGGAGTAAAATTATCTGAGCTTTTTTTGGAGATAGGGAACAATTATTTAAATATTAGCAACATCAGGGATTTTCCTTATATATCAAAGCTTTTTATAAAACACCTCGAAAACATTCTTTTGGAAATTCGCTATCGCCCGACTTTCTATGATGAGTGCCGTATCTGAATTATAATCTATAAAAGCCACCCTGTCGCCGTAGATGATTTGCGTCACATTGTGCTCAAAAGCACCAAAATCATTAGGCATGACTTTTATAAATCTATCTATGCTTTGAGCCTTATTTGCGGCGGTCTGCTCGTTTGTGATTACCAGCCGTTGGAGCTTCTTTAAATCTCGTATCTTGCTATAGCTTCTTGGAACATATTTATCTCGTTTTTCTTTACCATCTTTGTTTGAACTTATGCGGTAGAAAGTGTCATCTCTCTTTAAGCTTCTCACCACATCATCAAATACTCGTTTTGTACCGTCTTTGCCTTCCAGAAATCGTACCTTCAACTTCTTGCTATTGCTTATATATGAATCTTCAAGCTCCGGCAATATTTCAAAGAAATCAGCCTTCAAATCTTCAAATATGGATTCTAGCCTATTTGGTGGCTCTGCTAAATAAAAGCTATTTTTACCCCTTTTGGTCTCTGTAATGAGCCTTTTTTCTAAGAGATTCGGTATTGCTTTGTAAATTATCGGTCTATGGATGTTCGTTTTCTCAGAAATTACAGAAATACTAGACGCCCCGGCTTCTAAAAGAGCCAAATATATAGCGCTTTCACTCTTATTTAAGCCTATTTTTTCTAGTATTTTTTGCTTATTCATAAATTATGTAATTATTATTTACATATTTATATAGTATCATATCCTTATAAAACAAGCAAGTTACTTGTAATCCCAGAAAAGTGTTACAAATTTGTAATATCTAGCATGTAAATCTATTTGCTGTCAAGTATACTCTCCCACAGCCAAAGCACATTGAAATGGATCATGCACCGCCATCAGGACAAAACTCTTGATGCAGGTGCAGGATCCCGCAAAGGGCTAGGGTCGGCACCAGAGGCGAAAAAGGTATGCGGGCCTTTCGCTAGGGCCAAAAGCCCCTCGCACAAAGCGAGAACCAGGATAACCGGACGCCGAAACAAGCGCCGGAGAATCTGGAGGGGTGGCAACAAAGCACCCAAGGGTTGTGGTGACCCAATGCACGGCCAAGGAAGAAGCCGAAAGGTGAGGATGAGCTTGCCCCTCAAACCCCCACTACTTCCAAGGTAGATTCGTGAGCCTAACCAGCCGCGAATCTACCTCCTGTCGCAGGATGTGTATCTTGCCTGATGAGTCTCTCTGCTGAGTGGTAGAGCAAGACGAAACAGAATGTTCCTAAACAACAAAAAATATGAAAACGATTGATGAATTGATCGAGAACACGCATGGCCTGAGACAAGATTTGTTTGCTCAGCTTGAGAAAAACAGAGCAATGTCTTGCATCGACGACATTAAGCTTGTCTGCGAAGATACAGTGATTGTGGTTTCCTATTACTACGATTACTCTTCGGGAGGTGGCGTTGCGAGAGACAGCATCCTAACCATCTTCCACCGAGGCATGAAGAAAGAGCAACAATGGAGGTACTCGGACAAGTGGAGTCATCAAAAAGATCGGCGAGACCTCCAAATCCTCTCGATAGGAGAAGTAAAATTCTCCTATCTACCAACCGGAAACGGCGGCATGCGATTCGAGATTACCTGTATTCCTCCTAAGGGATACAACAACAGGACTGTGCTGGTGGACTTCTCCTACTAGACCAGCATATGCGCACGACCTTCGGGTACGGCGCTTTTTATTTAATTAAATTATTTGGTGCTTATAGTTTCCATCTCTCCCCAATTCTTGCCGGCGGAGGCGTTGGCGACTATTGGCACACCTTTTGATTTCTCTTTCGGCAATATGCCTTCCATAATTTTTTTAATTTTCGGGGCAAGAGCTCGGACTTTATTTTCTTTTATCTCATAAATAAGCTCGTCGTGGATCTGGAGAAGCAGTCGCGCGTCTTCCTCACCCGTCAACGTGGCAGGTTGACGGATTAGCTTATCTATCTCTATCATAGCTAGCTTCACAATATCAGCTTGGCTGCCTTGCATCGGAGCATTGATGGCCATCCTTTCTGCCGCCGCGCGGATAAATGGCAAGTGGGACTTGATGCCTTCAAAGTATCTGCGTCTGCCGTATATCGTCGTCACAAAGCCGTCTCGCGCGGCGGCTTTCTTCACTTCGTCCAAATAATTCGCAAGGGTAGAAAATGTCTTGAAGTAATCAGCATAAAATTTCTGCGCCACTTCGCGTGTAGAGCCGAGATTGGCTTTGAGAGCATTGACCCCCATACCGTAAAGTATCCCAAAGTTAATGACCTTTGCCTGCCTGCGCATTTCTTTGTCTACTTTGTCCAAAGACACACCAAACACTTGAGAAGCCACTGCAGTGTGCACATCCTCACCACCCTCAAATATCTTCACAAGCTTTTTGTCCCCTGAAAGTATCGCCGCGATACGAAGCTCAATCTGGGAATAGTCAAAAGCCACGAGTACGAATCCTTTTTTCGCTATGAAAGCGTCTCTAATGGCCCGCCCGAGCTCCGTTTTTATAGGTATATTTTGTACAGCGGGATCTGTAGAAGCCATTCTGCCCGTTGCCGCGCCCGTCTGGATAAATGTGGGGTGGATTCTGCCGTCGTCTTTGATGAGAGTCGGTATGAGATCAATATATGTGCCCAAGAGCTTCGAGAGCTCGCGATGGTCCATGTCGCGTAATTTTTCTAATTCAGACCCTTTGGTGGATTTGGCTCCCCCTCCCGTCTTCTTGTGATTCTTTATCTCAAGCTTCAGGTGGTCAAAAAGGATTTCGCCTAGCTGTTTGGGCGATGCTACGTTGAATTCCTTGTCCGCGAGCTTGAAAATTTTTACTTCAATTCCATTTAGCATCTTGTGATATTTCTTCCCAAGCTCTTTTAAATACTCTGCGTCTATCGCAACGCCGACATCGTGCATTTTTTTAATTATCGGAATGAGCGGGAGCTCAATGGATTCATAGACAAAGCTCAAACCTTTTTCTTTAATCTGTTTTTTAATATTTTCTTCTGCATCTTTGATATCGCCCGTCTTTGAATATATCAAAATGTCTGATTCTTCCGGATTTGTAATCGTAGAATTCAAAAGCCACGTAGCGATCTTAAGTTTGTCAGCTTCAGGAAGCTGGTGAGCTAGTGAGCTAGTTAGCTTGTTAGGAGGATTTATGTCCTTACTAGCTCCAAGGATTGTTTCTACCTTCGGTACCAAGCTTCTAAAATCAAGGTCTGTAAGCATCTGCTTGACCTTTGCCACATCCACATGCGAAGCCCAGGTGGAATCTGGAAGCTTGAAATCTATCGGCGCATCGCGCCTGATTGTGGCGAGCATTTTGGAAAATAGCGCCTCTTCTTTGTTTTCCTTTATGAGCTCAAACACCCTCTCGCTTATGCCGATATCTTTGAACGCTTTCTTGTCGCTTTTCCCTATCGCTTTGTAAATGTTTTCTATAGTGCCAAATTTTTGGATGAGCGAGGTCGCAGTTTTTTCTCCTATGCCTTTGATGCCGATGATATTGTCTGACGGGTCGCCTCGCAAGCCCTTGTAATCAACAAGATACTTCGGCTCAAATCCGAATCTCTCGCGCACTTCTTTCTCTCCATAAACAATCGTGTCTTTGATGCCTTTGCGAAGAGTAAATACTTTCACTTTATTCTCATCCACCAACTGCATCGTGTCCATATCTCCCGATGCGATGATAATGTTTACATTATTCTTTCCGCCAGAGGCGGATCCGCCTTTGGCGGACATTTTCTCTACAATCGTGCCGAGCATATCGTCCGCTTCAAATCCTTCTTTATCATACATCGGAATAGAAAGTGCTTTAAACACTTCTCGCGATTTTATGAGCTGCGCCACAAGCTCATCGTCCGTCTTTTTCCTCCCTGCCTTGTATTCTTTGTATGCTTCATGGCGATATGTGGGCTTAGGGAGGTCAAAGCATGCGGCGATATAATCCGGCTTGAATTGCTCTATGATTTTAAAAAGCATGAGCATGAGCCCGTAAAGCGCCCCTGTCGGCTCACCCTTGCTTGAGGAGAAATCTGGGAGCGCGTGATAGGCACGATGTATGATCGCGTGCGTGTCCAGAAGCACCAGTGTTTTTCTTCCGTCTTTTACCATAAGACCATTTTAGCAGAAAAACTTTGAGAATAAATAATAAAAAGACCCCGTGTCAATTTGTGACTCGGGGCAATAAATCATTTGGTGGCAAGAGGCTCTTTGACGAGTTCCAGCTTGCCGCAAGCTACAGCTACGACTACAAGCATCGCTTTGGAAGCTTGTTGCCAGCCCCAATCTTCAGCGATCGCAGAGATCCTGATAAGAAATCTGATTTCCTTCGTGTCGAGAAAAGTTTCGGGGTTCGCCGTGCGAAAGACAAGAAGAGAAAGCCTGGCGGCATTTTTCATATCATTGACTAAATTCAACGGACACTCCAGCACGCCAAGACCGAATGGATCAGAGAGAACATCTGACATCTCCTGCACAGATTGTAGAGCAGACGCTAGCCCGACCTTGTCTATCTTTTTGACATCAATCTTTCCGGTGCGAAGCTTCACCACTACAAGAAATGCGTTCCTGAGGGTGAGCCCTATTGGTTCACTGCTTCTCCCTTCACGAATGATCTGACGGTAATGTTCAAGGAGGCTCGTCGAAAGAGCATCGCCGGCACGCTCGGAAAACTCGGAGTGCTCAAGCTCTAGAAGAGCCTGCGTGATAGAATTGAAAAGACTCTTGTCTTTCAAGGCTATCTCCGTATTCTGGATCGCGATCAGATTGGATTTGAGAGCCTTGTGACTGACTTGAGGCGGGTTGATTGTTATCTGAGCTCGAAGCGACCGGATGCAAAGTAGCATCCCCAACAGGAGGATTGTGATTGTTTTCATAGCTGGAAAAAACAGGTTGACTGCAAGTTAGCTTGCGCTTGTTTTGGATAAAGGTCAACCCGGTAGTGAATTTGCTTCTAGCAAATCTACTACCGGGTCAACTCCACTCCGCTTTATACTTACTACTTAATACCTTATACTAGTAGAATGACTGTCCAGTTTAATGATGAAAAAGAAGAAAAACAGGTAGATGTCCTAAGGAAAAAAGAGGAGGAGGATTTAGCGCGCATTCTTTCGGAAAGATACGAAGTAAATTACGGCGATCTATCCGGTGTCACTATTAATACTGATGCTCTGCGCCTTCTACCAGAAGAGCGAGCGAGAGCTACCAAGACTGCACCGTTTAAAATGGTGGGTAAACTTCTTTCGCTTGCGGTACAAGCGCCTCAAAAAGAAGAGACAAAACAAATCATAAAAGAGCTTGAAGAAGCTGGCTACAAGGTTACGGTATATATGGTTTCAATGGCAAGTTTGGAAAAAGCTTGGGGGCGATACAAAGATCTTTCTTTCGCCATGGCAACCACCGCCGGCTCTCTGGATATTTCAAACGAAGAGATACAGGCACTGGTTTTAAAAGTCAAAACTATCCATGATATCCAGACTTTGGTTGACGATACTATAAATGTAAAACGGGTATATCGCATATCAAAAATAATCGGCATCATGATGGCAGGAGCTATCGCTTTGGAAGCATCTGACATTCACATTGAACCGGAAGATAAAGCCACACGCCTTCGTTATCGGCTTGATGGAGTTCTTGTGGATATCATCATATTTGACCATGAAACCTACCATCTTATTCTATCGCGCATTAAACTGCTTTCCGGATTAAAACTGAATGTAAAAGAAACCGCGCAGGACGGGCGATTTAGTGTTGTCATTAAAGATAAAGAAATTGAGATAAGAACATCAATTCTTCCGGGAGCTTACGGCGAATCAATCGTCATGCGAGTCTTAAATCCTGATACCATTGCGGCGCCACTTGAAGATCTTGGCATCCCGCCGAAGCTTATGAAAATATTCGAGCATGAAATGAGCAAGCCCAACGGCATGATACTGACCACGGGCCCGACAGGAAGTGGCAAGACCACCACCCTCTACGCATTCCTAAAAAAAGTTTATGAACCGGGCACAAAAGTCGTTACCATTGAAGACCCGATTGAATATCATCTGGAGGGCATCGTCCAGACGCAGGTAGAAACAGCCAAAGGCTACACATTCGCCACAGGACTCCGGTCTACTTTAAGACAAGACCCTGATGTAATTCTAGTAGGTGAGATCCGAGATACAGAGACCGCGGAAATAGCAATCCATGCCGCGCTCACAGGACACCTTGTTTTTTCAACGCTTCACACAAACAATGCCTCCGGAGTTTTTCCTCGGTTGATAGATCTCGGCATCAATCCGAAAATAATGACATCCGCAATCAGTGTTGCTATAGCACAGCGCTTGATCAGGCGGGTATGCACGAATTGCGCAGTTAAAGTCCCTATTCCCGAAAGCAAAAGAAAAATTATCGGCTTCCATGTGGCAAATATCCGCCGCAAAAGCGAAAATGTTTTGCAGACGGAATTTGTTTATCATACGAGTGAGAAAGGATGTATTAATTGCAACGGCACCGGATACAAAGGACGGCTCGCTATCTATGAGGCAATTATTATTGATAAAGAAATAGAAGAAGTAGTTTATTCAAACCCAAGCGAACGCGAAGTTGCAAAAGCGGCGGATCACCAAAATATTCTAACCCTTGCCGAGGACGGCGTGCAAAAAGTCCTGTCAGCGGTAAGCACAATAGAAGAGTTGGAACGAGTGATAGACCTCACTCCGGACTCTGGCTCTTTTATTAGTGAAAAAACTGAAGTCTAAATTTATATCACTTTCTTATTTTGGCATCATCAATCATTAACTGATCACTCTCTTTATTATTCTTTTTCTAAAATTAATCATTGGAAGAATATATAACTGAAAGCAGATAATACCAAAATAAGGAGGCGAAAATACAACCTAAAAACTATTTCTTGGGAAGATTGCAAAAAATAGATGGGGAGTATACTGAAACAAGAAGTTTTCGACGATATAAATCTCTGAGCAATACTTTTCGTACTAGACAAAAAGTAAGGGGCAGCTTTAAGGATAGCTTCAGAAATAACAAGTACACCAAAGCGTCCTTTAAACAACACCAAAAGGCATAAATGCCTCATTGCTTAGAGATTTATAGTGTCGAAACGGAAATGTGTGGAGTGTGTAAAAAACTAACTTGTGTTACAATGGTAGCATATTCTACATTTTATGTCAACCCCGTAGTGAATTTTGGTATTATTCCATACGTAAAGGATTTTAGTCCTTACGATGCCAAAATCTACTACAGGGTTAAGTCCCCGCTCCGCTAAAATGTTAAGATAGAGAGTATGAAGATACCCGCGAAAGAGGCAAAGGAAAATGCCGGTGAAGAAAAGGTCCTAGACCAGAAGCTCCGTCCCACCCTTTGGGACGAATATGTAGGCCAGGAGCCCATAAAGAAAAACCTCCACATCCTTCTAAAAGCCGCAAAGGAGCGCAATCACATCCCCGAGCACATACTCTTCTACGGCCCACCAGGGCTTGGTAAGACCACGCTTGCGTATCTCATTGTCAAAGAAACGGGAAGCCAAATGAAGGTGACGAGCGGCCCCGCAATTGAAAAGGTGGGCGACCTCGCAAGCATAATCACAAATTTGGCTTCGGGAGATATTTTATTTATTGACGAGATACATCGTTTGAGCAAAGCGATAGAAGAAGTGCTCTACCCAGCGATGGAGAGCGGCGTCCTTGATATCATCATCGGCAAGGGCCCCTCGGCGCGCACCATACAGCTAGAGCTCCCACCTTTTACACTCATCGCCGCTACCACCCGCATAGCTCTCATATCTTCGCCTCTCCGCTCGCGATTTTCTGGAGGAGTGTTCCGACTTGAATTTTATGATGAAGAAGAAATAGCGAAAATCATCGCCCGCTCCGCTAAAATTTTAAATGTAGCGATTGAAGAAAAAGCCAAAACGGAAATCGCGAAAAGAAGCAGGATGACACCGCGCACAGCGAATTATCTCCTGAAGCGCGTACGCGACTTCGCCCAAGTGCATAAGCATAGGAAAGTGTCGATTGATGTGGTCAATGAATCCTTGAAATTACTAGGAATAGACAAGGTGGGCCTGAATGAACAAGACAAAAAGATTCTAAAAACAATTATCGAAAAATTCAATGGAGGCCCGGTGGGGCTAAATACCATCGCCGCCTCCCTTTCCGAAGAAGAAGCGACTATAGAAGAATTCAACGAGCCGTATCTCTTGCAAATCGGATTCCTCGAGCGCACTCCGCGCGGCCGAACGGCCACAGAAAAGGCCTATGCACATTTGAATATCAAATATCCTGAAGATAAGCAGGGTAAACTCATTTAATGCGTATTCTTGCTATAGACCCGGGATATGAAAGGATTGGTATTGCGGTGCTCCTGAAAGAAAAGGGAGGAAAAGAAAAATATGTGTTTTCGGAATGCTTCAAGACGCCAAAGGAGCTTCCTCACGCAGAGCGGCTCGGAATGATAAGCGAGGAGATAAAAAAAGTGATAGAAAAGTGGAAGCCGGAAGCGCTTGCGATTGAGAAGCTTTTCCTTGCGACAAATCACAAGACGGCCATGATGGTATCAGAAGCTAGGGGCACAGTACTCTCCACCTGCGCCGAGGCAGGGCTCAAAGCATTTGAATATTCCCCCCCGCAGATAAAGCTCGCCGTCTGCGGAGACGGCTCTGCGGACAAGAAATCAATCATAAAGATGGTGCCCCTTCTTCTCCAAATCCCTAAAAGGCTCAGAATAGACGATGAATTTGATGCAATTGCAGTAGGATTAACGTTTTTTGCCATAGAAAAATAGATATTTTCACCATTAGGTTATCCACAACCAAAAGCAGTTGCAAAGCCAAAAGGATTTGATACAAATGAGTCACCTCCGTAGATTTTAAGTGAGTCGCGGGATTAAAAATAAAAAAACCAAATGAGTGACGATGATTTCAAAGACCCGTTTTTAGAGGACGATACAGAAAAAGAAGATGCAGAAAGTGCGACTCCGGGTGCCGCAGACGACGCCGCTGTTGTAGATGATGAAGAAGATGAAGACGTTGATGAGGTGCTTTGGGATGCGGATGAGGAAGAGTAGGAGAGCTTAAAGCTTTTAGCTTAGAGCTTATGGTTTATGGTTTATGGTTTATGGTTTTGGGAAAGATCCATTCATAAAGATAATTTTTAAGCTTAAAGCTATTAGCTATTAGCTTGACGAATCTATGTTTGCCTATTTTATATACTCCCGGTTTTGCGATATATTTGGTGTCAGTTATTTTTTGTGCCGTTTGGAGTTCAGTAACTGCACCCTCGCCGACGAGCCGAAAGAATTCCCCCTTTGAAGATATTACTCCGCCTCGAAGCAAAGTCAGAGAAAGCGTGTCTCCTTTTTTTATCTGTAATTCTTTCAGATCTTCGGGAATTTCTTTTTTGTTAAAAGTGTTAGCAAAATTTTTCTCCGCTTTTTCAGCACTGTACTGTCCGTGATATATCGATACAATTTCCTTAGCAAGAACAATTTTGGCATCTCTTGGATTTGCGCCGGAGGCCAAAGAAATCCGAATCTCTTCTATCTTTTCAAGAGACAAAAAAGTGCAATCGGTGAGCATTTGAAGGATAGCTTGGTCTGGAAGCGCCATGATTTTACCGAACATTTCCTCCGCACTGTCCTCCAAACTAACGTAGTCTCCCTCACTTTTACTCATAAGTTTTTTTCCTGTTTTAGGGTTAGTAAGAAGCGTTGTGGCGATCACAAACTTTTCTTTGTTGCGAAACTTTTTCTGGAGCTGCCTTCCGGCGAGCATGTTAAAAGTCTGGTCGTTGCCGCCTATTTCTATATCAACATCCATCGCGACACTGTCGTATCCTTGCATCATTGGGTAAAGAAATTCGTGCAAATAAATCGGTTTTTCAGCTTTTACCCTTTCTTGAAACATATCACGCTCAATTATCTGCTGAACCGTAAAATTAGATGCGAGACCTAAAACATTAGAAAAGGACATTTTGGAAAGCCATTTGCTATTTTTGAAAATCTTTGCCGGATTTTTCCAAGCGGAAAAATTAACTAAAGGCTTCAGTTGTTTTTTCCATGTAGATATATTTTCGTTTACATTTTTTGAGGTCAACGGGACTCTTGTCGCACTCTTATCTGATGGATCCCCTATCATCGCTGTGAAATCGCCGAAAAGCACTATCACTTCATGGCCAAGTTTTCGAAACTTTTCCAATAAAATATAGTTAGTAGAGTGGCCTAAATGCAGATCAGGGCCGGTAGCATCAGCCCCGATGTAAATACGCAGTTTTCTTCCTGATATAAGCAGACGCTTTAACGCCTCTTTGGAAGGATAGATTGATTGTATGCTTCTGGTGAGCAGGCCATCAATGTATGCTTCCGTATGGTCTTTATTGACTTTGGTATCTTTCATTGGTTCAATTGCAATTACTTTACCACACAATACGCCTTTTGTGCATGTTTATGTGATATCATTGTCAAATAATTTTAAATTCTTGAAAAGGTTTTTTAGAAAAATAGTCAGAGTGATAGAGATTGTTGAAAATGTGGTTATCCTTCTTGCAAGAAAAATCATTGGCCTGAAAAAAAGGCGTGTAAGGAGAAAAATTCTTTTACGCGACATTGTTTTTGTCTGCATCGCTTTGGTTTTTATTGTTTTTGGCGGAGGACTCTTATGGTTTTCATCTATAGAAATACCAGATCTAGCTTCCTTTGATAAGCGTCTGATAGGACAATCGTCTAAAATCTTTGACAGAACAGGCACTATACTTCTTTATGATCTGGGACAGAATATGAGAAGGACAGTAGTTCCTTTTGAGAATATATCCACTAACATAAAAAACGCAACAGTTGCGATTGAAGATAGTGAATTTTACCGGCATGGCGGCATAAAATTGTCGGCCATTTTGCGAGCCTTTTACGCCAATTTAGCATCGCTTGATTTCTCACAAGGCGGATCTACCATCACCCAACAAGTAGTTAAAAACTCCCTTCTTACGAGAGAAAAAACGATTACAAGAAAGATAAAAGAGATATTTTTGGCAGTAAAGCTTGAAAAAAATCTCACAAAAGACCAGATACTCAATCTTTATCTCAACGAATCACCTTACGGTGGAACCATTTACGGCGTGGAAGAAGCATCCCAGGTATATTTCGGCAAAAGTGCGACTGATTTGGATATCGTTGAATCGGCGTACCTTGCATCAATTCCCAAGTCTCCAACTTATTATTCGCCGTACGGCAACCACAAAGATGACCTTGATAACAGAAAAAACTTGACGCTTTTGAAAATGAAAGAAAGCGGCTTTATAAGTGATGAAGAGTATGAGGAGGCAAAAAATAAAGAAGTCCATTTTAGGGAACAAGTAAGTGGCGGAATAAAAGCTCCCCATTTTGTAATGTTTATTAGGGATTATTTGGAAGAGCACTATGGAGGTAAAATGATTGCGGAAGGCGGACTTAATGTGACAACAACACTTGATTACGAATTTCAAAAAACAGCCGAGGAGATTGTAAAAAGAAAAGCGATAGAAAATGGAAAGCTTTACCACGCCACAAATGCGGCGCTTGTCGCAATCGATGCAAAGACCGGTCAAATCCTTACTATGGTAGGTTCCCGGGATTACTTTGATACAGAAGTTGACGGCAATTATAATGTTGCAACCGCGAAAAGACAGCCGGGCTCAAGCTTCAAGCCGTTTGTCTATGCGCAGGCTTTTAATATGGGTTACCGCCCGGAAACAATCCTGTTTGACCTGCCGATTCAATTTACTGCATCATGCGATGCGAGCAATCTCTCAAGCGAGGCACCTTGCTATTCTCCGAGCGACTACGACGGGAAATTCAGAGGGCCTATAAGTATAAGAAACGCGCTGGCGCAGTCAATTAATGTACCGGCAGTTCAAATGCTTTATCTTGTAGGCGTCAATAATGCGATAGACCTTGCAGAAAAAATGGGCATTACGACTCTTGCCGACCGTTCCCGATTCGGACTGTCTCTTGTTTTAGGAGGCGGAGAAGTAACGCTTCTTGATATGACGGGGGCATACAGTGTTTTTGCAACACAAGGAGTAAAACACCCCACTACTCCGATCTTAAAGATTGAGGACAGGCAGGGTAAAATTTTAGAAGAATGGGAAGATCAAGGCAACCAAGTTCTTCCGAAAGACACTACTCTCCTTATATCTGATATTCTCTCTGATAATGAAGCGCGCACTCCGGTTTTTACCGCACGCTCTAGTTTGTACTTTCCTGACCGTCAAGTTGCCGCTAAAACAGGCACCACAAATAATTACAGAGACGCGTGGGTTGTTGGTTACACACCACAGATCTCTGTCGGCGCTTGGGCAGGAAACAATGATAATAGTCCGATCGACAGAAAAGTTGCTGGTTACATAGTGGCACCAATGTGGCATGAGTTTATGAATGAGATTTTAAAAACCTTGCCTGATGAACGATTTGAAAAACCTGAAGAAAAAGACTTGTCGGAATTAAAACCGATATTGCGAGGTGAGTGGCGCGGAAATGAAGCGATGCAAAATCCTGATGGAACAATAACACCCCCAAACGGAGTTCATTCAATCCTTTTTACTGTTGATAAAAATGACCCGCTGGGGCCGCTACCAAAAAACCCCGCAAAGGACCCCCAATTTTCACATTGGGAATATGCAGTGCAACTGTGGGCGTCTCAAAATGTTTACGGAAGTGTTTTAAATCCCACAGCTCCCCCACAAAATCAAACCGGTCCTCTCTCAGTTTCAATTGTTTCGCCCCAAAACAATGTTGCGGTAGCCAACGGTAGTGTGCTTAATATTGTTTTGAATACTATTTCTAATTCACCGATCCTAAAAGCGAATTATTTCCTAGATGGAACCTTGATTGGCACTTCAACAAGCCCTCCATATGGCTTTAGTTTCACTGTAGACGATACACATGGTGTTATTGGACAGAACACAGTCAAAGTAGTCCTCATTGACCAAGGAGGGGCACAGAGTGAGGCTACGCTCATATTTGTTAAGCAAGAAGAAAACCAGTAAAGACTCGGTTATAAGTTTTTAGAGGTCGTAGAAAACTGCTGTCTTATCTTACTTCCTTTATATTTTTGAAACCTTCTTTACGAAGCGTCTCGAGTAGATGTTCTTTTTTTATAAATAATTCTGTTTTAATATAACTATCTGCTTGAATCAAGATAATATCTTTCTTTAGGACGACCATGTCAGCTGTTAAGTCAAATCCCAATTCTTTTGAGATGATGGCGGCAATTTTCTCCCTATCTTCTTTAGGATCTTTGAGATTTTTAAATTTATCGAGAAATGAAGAAAGTATTCTCATAGAATTTTATTATAATAATTCAAGGTAATCTTTAAACATTTTTCGGGCAGTAATTTTACCTCCCGACCCTAGCCCTTCCGCGACTTTAATTCCATTTATAGATAGAACATTATTAACTCCGGATGGAAACCAGAAACTGTCTTTAAAATTCTGAAACCCGGCTTTTATAAAATTCTTTTTTATGATGACCGCACATCTCCCGGTATTTTTGTATGGTTCAATCTCAATATCTATCGGTGAAATAATTTTATCACACAAGGAAGAGTGGTTGGCTAATATTACTGTTTTATATACAACATCCTGAAGTTCGTTTTTTATCACTTCTTCAAAACTATTTGACCCCGGTTCGGCAAAGCCGTGTTTGGTTACGTCCTCATAAATGTCTTTTACATTCTTACCTTCTAGTAATTTTTCTGAAATATAATTAAGTGTCCCGTTGACCACAGCTTTGATTTCATTAATATTTCCTTTGTAGTCGCTTATCGCGTCTAAAATTCCAGAATCTCCCCCGACTGTCGCCGAATACTTGATTTTGTTTTTATATTTTTTCATCAGCTCCCAATTATTTGCGAGCACTGCTTTCTCACATGTCACCACACCCACTCCTTGCTCTAGTGATTTTAAATAGTAATTTAATATATCGCTACCATCCCCAACACTTGGGAGAGATATGAAAACGACTGTGTCCTCATCAATATATTTACAAAAGTTATCTTTTTCGTCTATTTTGTCACCCTTAACATCGTAGATTCCGGTGCTTCTAACAATATGATCAATGGATATGTTATTCCGGGAGAGCAGATCTTTTAGCCTCTTTCCAACATTCCCATAACCTATCAGAGTGGTTCTCCTTTTTTTATTATTTTGCATTGCTGGCAAGCTCGCTAGCTTAGAAGCTCATAAGCTTCTTTTACCTATTCATAGACATCACAAGATATGTGAAGGAATTGTTTGACGCCGGAGAGATCACAAGCGGTTTGCCGGCCCCAGCTACTTTTAACACAATACTCTCACCGTCAATTGACTGGAGACAATCAAATATATAACGATGGTTGAAAGACAAGGAAATCGACTCCCCTTCAATAGCTCCCTTAATTATTTGTTTGCTTTCACCTACCTCATTATTTTTAGTAAAAATTCCAAGAGTTTTTTTAGGAACATCAATAGAAATTGTCACTTGATTTAAATTATCTGAAAAAAGACTTGATAGTTTTAACGCCTGAGAAAAATCCTGCTTTAAAATAGTAGCTTCGGTATGAAATTCTTTTGGAATTATCTGGCGATAGTCGGGGAAAGTCCCGTCTACAACCCGTGAAGAAAGATGGATTCCGTCAGCAAGAATAGAAAGTTGGTTTTTGGAAATATTTATATCTAATTCTCCTGCAAATGATTCAAAAGTGTGAACAATCTCTAAGGCATTTTTAAAAGGAATGAGTATTGGATCAAATCCTCTTATTTTTTTTGCTTTTATTTTTCTTTCAGCTAAACGGAATGAATCGGTTGCTGTAAATACTAAATCATCATTTTCTTCATGGATATAAACACTTGAAAGCTCTGGTTTGATGGTTGAGACAGCTGCGCTCCAAAGAACTGACCTTAAGCCGCTCAAAAATTCTTTGGCTATAATTGTAAAATTTTTACCAGAAGACACTTTTGGTATCACAGGAAAATCGTCTGACGATATGGTGTTAAAAGAAGCTTCATTCTGGCCAACCACAACCCTACAAATCACACCTTCATTTTCTAAAAATACATTCTTACCTTGATCTACTGTGCCAAGAAAAGCTTTTATTATTGAACTTGGGATTGCAACAATACCCTCTTTTTCTACTTTCGCAGGAATTGTTATTTCAACACCAACATCAAGATTAGTTGATTTAACTATAACATTCCTCCCAGAAGCCTCTATGATCACTGAAGATAAAACTGGAAGAGAGACATGTTTACCACTCACACGTTCTGCTTGAACAACAGCGTCTAGGAATTTATCTTTTATTATTTCTATTTTCATAAGAATTAATAATAATAATTATACTATAAGGATATGTGGATAATTCATTAATTCTTTTTATTTTAAACCATTAAAAACTTTTCTTTTCCACAATCCTCTTGTTGATAATATGTTAGCTTATTGTGGGTAAAAATAATTTTTATTTTTTTTTATTCACAACTCTTGTTTATACACTCTCTTTCCTATATCTTATCCCCATCTTTTTCAACTTCTCTCTGTCTTCTACTTTCTACTCTCCGATCACAACATTGCTCGAATCTGATTCACCTCCTGGAGTAGCTGATTATTTCCCTTGATATCATTTTTTACCTTGTCACATGAATGAATTACTGTGGTGTGGTCGCGCCCACCAAGTTTCGCCCCAATCGCCGGGTACGAGATATTGTAATCTTCACGCAAAATATACATAGCTATTTGACGCGGCTTCACAACTTCTTTTTTACGTGTTTTATCGACGATACTTGCTTCTTCAATGTCGTAGAATTGAGATATTGCCTTTAAAACATCTTTTACAGATACTGATTTGGCCGGCTTTGCCGTGTCTTTTACGAGATGTTTTAATTCAATAAGCTCCAACAGTCGCCCTTTTAGTTCTACCTGACAGGCAATGTTGTTCACTATCCCTTCAAGCTCCCTGATATTACCCTCAACCGCTGTGGCCAAATAATCAATCATATCTGGACCCAAGTCTATATTTCGCATTTTTGCCTTGTTGCGGATAATGGCGGCACGAGATTCATAATCCGGTGCCTGGATATCCACTATCATACCGGCCACAAACCTTGATTTTAAACGGTCTTCAAGGTCATTTATATAATTTGGGTGCATATCCGAAGAAAAGACAATTTGTTTGTTGTTGTCGCTTAGATGATTGAAAAGATGGAAAAGCTCTTCTTGGCTTTTTTCCTTTCTGGAGAGGAATTGTATGTCGTCCATAATAAACACATCATATTTCCGGTATTTTTCTTTGAAAGTATTAATCTTCCCTTCAAGCATAAGATTGACGAATTCCTGATGAAATTTGTCAGAGGTGATGTAATAAACTTTTTTATTCGAGTCCTGTTGTTTTAGGTAGTTTCCAACTGCTTGAATGAGGTGAGTTTTGCCACGGCCTGTGTCTCCGTAAAAAAACAGAGGATTATATGAAGCAGGTTTCTTTATGATTGCTTGTGCCGCAGCGTGAGCGAGTTCGTTAAACGGTCCAACAACAAAATTTTCGAAGGTATATCTTGGGTTCAGGTTGTCCTCTTTATTTATGTATAAATCATGAAGCGGGAGTTCTTGAAAAGTAAAACGTTTTTTCTTTTTCTCCTCCTCTTCTACTTCCCTACGAGCATCATTTTTCACGATAACATATTCAAGTGAACGGACATGCTCTGAAGCATCACGAAGCGATTTAAAAATCATTTTGTGATATTTATTTCCGAACCACTCTTTGATGAACGCGCTTGGAACTCCTATCTGTACCACACCGTCCTCTATTCTTACTATAAAGGTATCCTTAAACCACATTACAAAATTTGCTTTTGAGAGTGTAAGCTCCATATCGGCAAGCACTTTATTCCACAATGTTGTTTTTTCTTCCACTCCGTTAGAAGCAGGTCGCGGTCTTCAAACCGTAACTTTGCATAATTATCTTTATAGAATTCGTGCTGGTATCTGGTTGCATATTATTTTTTTTAGTTTGCGACCGCGGCTTCTAACGGGATCCACGATCAGTTTTATAAGTTAATATTTTGGCAAATTAAATCTTCCACATCTGTTTTTATCTTTAAAGTATTTCTGCTTTTTTTTCATAATCCACTTGTCCAATTATAGCCCCCATTATTTTTGAGAGAACTTGAAAAAATCTGATAAGTATGTTGATAAGGTGTGGACAACTTTCTACGAAATATTTTCATAACACACTAATATTATTTGTCTATAAGTATTTACTACAATTTACGCTCATGATACAATGCTTCCTATGTCATTTACATACAAGCCGAAAAAACGCAAACGAGCCAGAACTCACGGTTTTCTTTCTCGTAAAAAAACCGCTTACGGCAAAAGAGTGCTCAAAAAAAGGATGCAAAAAGGAAGACGCAGGCTCTCCACGGTGTAAGACATATGTTTGCAAGGCAAAGCCGTCTCCTAAAAGAGGAATTGATATTAACTATCAAAAATGGCTCCACCGCCAATACTCCGCTTTTTTCTTTGAAAATAGTCCACATCCCCTCCTTCCCATCCAAATTTGCTTTTGTCATTTCTAAAAAAGAATGCGGGTCAGGTGTTTTTAGAAATAAGGCAAAAAGAAGGGCGCGTGCCGCCATGAGAGAAATTTATAAAGATCTTAAACCTATACTTTGCGTCATCTTTATTAAAAAAGACCTTTTAAGTGCCGGCTTCAAAGAAATTGTTACTTCCTTTAAAAATATTTTTATCAAAAAAAATTGCTTTGAAAAAAATTCTTAATCCTATACAATAAATACATTATGTTTGATACAATTTTTTACCGACCCCTTTATAACACTCTTGTTTGGCTTATTGATATATCACCGAACCACGACGCAGGAATTGCAGTCGTGGCGCTTACCCTGATTGTAAGTGTTTTGCTTTACTCTATTTCAAAAAAAGCAATCAAGACCCAACTGGCTTTGAAAGAAATTGAGCCTGAACTTAAACAGATAAAAGAAGAAGTTAAAAGCAAAGAAGAACAAGCGCGCCAAACCATGGCACTGTATAAAAAATACAAAGTCAATCCTTTTTCAATGATTCTCCTTATAATAATTCAGTTTCCTATACTTATTGCCCTGTACTACGTTTTTTTTAAAGGTCTGCCGATAATACACACAGATGCGCTTTATTCCTTTGTTAAAGCCCCGGAGAGTGTTGATATGGTATTTCTTGGTATCGTTGATTTGAGTCAAAAAAATATCATTTTAGCGGTAATCGCGGGTATAACGCAGTTTATTCAAGCAGCTATCGTTTCATCATATACAAAAAAACAGATTACACCGGAGGGCCACAAAAAAACAATGCAGGAAGAGTTTGCCAATTCAATGCAGATGCAGATGAAGTATTTCCTGCCCGTCGTAATAGGAGTTATTGGCGCCACTCTGCCTTCCGCGCTCCCTTTGTATTGGTCTGTGCGCAATATCTTTACTTCATTCCAAGAGCTTATTGTGAGGCGCAAAGGACTTAAAAATTGATTAAACATACAGAGTTTCTTTTTTACAAGAAACTTTTTGTGTTTGATTGACACAGCAGGAAAGACAGCTAATATAGAACACTATGGTAGACAAAATAAAAACCATAGTGGTAGATCTTATAGAAAAACTCGGTGTCGGCGGAGCTACTGTAGATGTTTCCAATGATCATAATGTATGTAAAGTTTCTATAGAATCCGGCGATGAATATGCGCTCGTTGGGCGTGATAATGAAAAATTTGAAGCCTTTTCTCATCTTTTGAAGAGAATATTAGCGAAAAATTTAGGAGAGGAAACGAGAGTTATTATTGATGTCAACAATATGCGCGCAAAAAGCGACGAGGCCCTAAAAACCAAAGCGTCTATTATTGCCGATCGTGCCCGTGCGTTTAAAAAAGATTTTGAGATGGATCCAATGACCTCATATGAGAGGATGATTATACATTCTTTTTTAGAAGGAGCCCCTAACGTTAAAACAGAATCAGTCGGCGAGGGCAGAAGCCGACGCTTGATTATTAAGTACATTGAGGAATCTTAGAAGAAGCTTGTCAGCTTATGAGCTGGTCAGCTGATTAGAAAATTCTAATTCCTAAAAACTCACAAGCTCGCTAGCTAACTAGCTTACAAACTGGTCTTCAGATTGAGACCCCAAAGAGTGAGGTCTGTTTTATTTATGAAAGTAAGATAGGTGTCATCGGATGCAAGACGGAGGTTAACGCCGTCAATCGCCTGCCCCGACTCACTTGAAAGACTTGAAACGAGGTTAGTTTCGCCTGACTTCACATTTATTTTCCAGATGTTATCGGTAAACGATACCTTTCCTTGATACCAAACATCAGGGTAGAGAGCATTTGGAATTACATTTGGCACAGCGCAGTATGCTATATCGTTGTCAACATTTGACCACACACATTTTTCTGGAAATGTAGCAAGTTGAAGCATCTTGATTTCATCTTCATTATTAAAATATACGAAAAGTTTAATTGTTCCGTCCGGCGTTCCGGCGGCAAGATAAGCGCTATTGTTTTTATTCGGAAGTACGGTAAGTCCCGCGATCTCGCCGATTATCTTTCTAAGCGTCCCTGTGTCCAAGTCTAAAACATATGCATAACCGTTGGTCGAGCCCGATGGCTTAGTTGTAAGCACCGCTTTTGTTTCTCCTAGGAAAGACACGAGCCATTCGCGCAGGGGGTGTGAAAGAACCGTGCGCGGCTTTTTGCCGCTTGTATCAGAAAGGATTAGCTGGCTTCCTTTGCCTGCATAAGTAAGTAACAGAATTTTTGTGCCCGACGGAGACAATGCGATCTCTCTTATATCAGGATCGAGATAAATGCCGGAGGTTTCCTTTAATTCCTGTTTTGCCCCTATATTATTTTGCGCAATCACAGAGCCTGATGTTTTTTCGGTGGTTGTAGCAGGTGCTCTGTCCTTTAGTGTTATGTAATAGGTGATTATTTGGTCTGTGTTATTCCCTGAAAGAAATCTTGCAATCAAAGAATTGCCGTCCGGAGTAAAAATTGCCTCATAAATTTTTGGGATTGTGGTGTTTGAAATTTTCTTTGCAGTCGGAGAATTGATGTTTATATCAAAAATATGTCCGGTCGCTCTGTCACTGTATCGCACCCAATATTGCTTTTCTTTCGTTTTTACCCGATCCTTTATGACATCAACTTCTTTGACGAGAATTGCGTCTCCGGCAGTCGGCTCTGTTGTTAGATGGCGAAGCCGAGAAATGCCATCATTGTCGGTGTTTTCACTGACATTTCCAATCGCTTCTGGCGTGTTGCTTTGGTCTTGAGGCGCGAAATTATTTTCTTCACCGGATGGCAGAAGATTACCAAAAAAAGAACTTTCTCCTCGTAGGTTACTGTTATTTCTAGTAAGGGCAAAATACAACACCATACCTATTATTATGATGAGTATTATAGTGATTATGAGTATAAGGCGGCGGTTCATGAATTTTATTTGGATGGTTCCCTTAATATAACATTTGAGGGCTGATTTTGCAGATTTGTGCTAGGTACTTTATATCCCATGTTAACTTTTAATGCTGAAAAAGGGTCGTTGTTTATTCCTATAACAGTAACTATACCATTACTAAATTGAAGATCGGAGACTTCTCTCCCCGAAAGAGACTGAATAAATATTTTATCTCCTATCTTATATGTTCCTATAGGAGCGATGGCGGTTGTGCCCGGTGTGTTTAAATCAGTAGCGTAAGAGTAGTTTATTCTTTGTACAGAATGATCTCCTACTGTTTTGTATCCTGCATCCTCATAATGTAATGTCTGTAACCATATAGCGAATTTGGCGTCATCAATGCCTTTGTCTAATATATCTGTTCGATTTTTAGTGTCCCTCAATAATCTTTGCAAAGCCGCCCTTTGCTCCGGAGTCTCCTCACCAGGCGGTCTCACCGGAGTCTCTTCCACTTTCAAGAGATCGAGCTTAAATGTGAGATTAAGCAAGTCCGGATTGATAGTCTTTAGAATGATATATGAACCCAAAGCCAGAAGAAGACCTAATATAGCCGACTGTATCCTCTCTTTGCCTCCGGACTTACCATCCCCTGATCCACTAGTTATATATTCAATACCCCCAAACATTATCACAATGATAGCCAGCGCTACCGCTGCTCCTATGCCGAAGGTGTAAAGATTTCGGAGGTATGAAG
>Ga0209542_10003761_pt1 | contig 32075 bp, 30 predicted proteins | sample RifCSPhighO2_01_FD_184028 | JGI IMG/M metagenome (GOLD analysis project Ga0209542, IMG submission 184028) | Soil microbial communities from Rifle, Colorado - Rifle CSP2_plank highO2_0.1 (SPAdes) (version 2) | ecosystem: Environmental > Terrestrial > Deep subsurface > Rock core/Sediment ... | reverse complement strand
ACTATGACCCGAAAATGTATGCGCAAGAGCAGTGGTTTGACCGTACGCACAATGTCTTTCTTGACTGGCTTATTGCCGGGGGTCTTGCGGGACTTGTCAGTTATGCGGCACTTTATGTCTATGCGTTTTTTGCCGTATGGTCCGGTGTCAAACCTTCTCCGGTGCTCGGAGCGATACGGACATCTCAAGGTAAGCACATCCGTGCACACCATGATTCTATCCCGTCTTTTTCTATGCTGGAACGGGGTGCTCTTACGGGTTTGCTGATTGCGTATATGGTCCAGAATCTCTTTGTGTTTGACAATCTCTTAAGCTATATAGCTTTCTTTTCCATTATTGCATATATGGATATGCGCGCGGCTTCAAGGATGCCGCACTGGCAACAAAACCCCGGGAGATCAAAGAACTTTTTGTCTCATCCGCGCATTGCTGTCTTTGCGGCTTCCTGTATTGCGGTTGTCACCATGTCGGGGATATATTTCCTGAACGCGCCTCCTCTTCGCGCGGCGGCCGGGCTTACAGACGCAATCAAGCCGTATCCGGAAGGAGTGAAGAAAAATCTGGAATATTTCAAAAAGATCCTGGCGAAACGGTCGTTGGGTACATCAGAGATACGCGAACAGCTTGTGTATGCAACTCTCTCTGCCATTAGGGCGCAAAACGTTCCCGAAGAACTCAAGCGGGACTTTTTCATGCTGACAATTCAGGAATTTGACAAACAATTCTTGACGACTCCTCATGATGCTCGCCAACACTTCCTTATCGGCACGTTTTTGAGCGGTACCGGATTTTTCAAAGACGCTCTTGCAGAGCTTGAAAAGGCCCGAAGCTTATCTCCCACTAAGCAGCGGATTTATTTTGAAATAGCCGTAGCATACTTTTTTATCGGTGAGACGGACAAAGCGGAAGAAGCGGCTCGGATCGCATATGAATTGGAGCCCGCATTTACGGAGGCCTACTATGTATATACGAATTTCTTGATTCGTAATAAAAAATTTGAGATGGTCCGTGTATTACAAAAAGAGCGATTCGGCTCTGCGTATTACCCGGACGGCCGTCTCATTCAGGCGTATCGCGAGATCGGGGCGTTTGATGAGGCGCTTGAACAATGGAAAGAATTAGTGCGCCTGTATCCGGATATCACAGAGTATAATCTCGGGCTTGCGATTGCGTATTTTGAGGCGACCAAGGATCCCCAGAGAGCGTACGATGTTCTGATGCGTACGGCTGAACAATATCCTGCATTGAGGGAGCGGGCCGAGTATTGTGTGAAAGAAATAGCCGCAGGGCGCCGCCCGCAGGATACGTGTCTTCCCAAAGAGTAAGGCGTTCAAAAGTGCTCCGATGCGTCGGTGCGGCAAATCAGCCACATCTCATCTCTCATATTAATTCTGCGGTGCGGATGCGGGGGGAGAGGCGGTCGCCGTCTCGGCAAGCATATGTTCCGCGAATTGGCGGTTCTGCTCCCACCATGCAATGGTTTTCTTAAGCCCTTCGGTCAGAGTTACCCGCGGCTCCCAGTCAAGAGCTTTGCGTGCCGCGGTGATGTCTGCCGACATCGTCATGATCTCGTCCTGCCGCATGGGGATGCGTCCGAGCAAAGGCGTGCGGGGACTTTGCATGAGCGTGAATATCTCTTTGACGATATTTTTGACCGGAATTGCGTGTCCGGATCCGATGTTAAAAATAGATCCGCTTTTCACTTGTTTGGTGCCTGCGAGGACCAATGCCTCTACGACGTCGTCAATATAAACGAGATCGCGCTTTTGTTCCCCGGAAGTCATGGGCAGGTCGCGTTTCTCCAATACCGATAAAATCGTTTGGGGAATCAGGCGATGAGGATGCTCCCACGGCCCGTACGGCATGAAGAAACGCAACTCCACGGTTGAGAGTCCGGAAATGCGGCCGTACGTCTGCAGGAGGGTGCTTGCGGCTGCTTTGCATGCGCCAAAAACGGTATTGGGAATAATGGGGGCATCTTCTTTGAAATGTTCACCCGGACCGTACACCGCGGCGGTGCCGGTGAAAACCACTCTGGTTCCGGGTTTGTCTTTGAGCGCTTCCATGAGATACAGCGTTCCGAGTCCGCTTACCTTCAGATGATCTTGCTGTCCAATGCCGGGCACTCGCGCCCATACGCTACTTGCCAAATGATACACGATCTGAGGCTGGATCCGCTCGATGGCCTGCCGGATCTCGTCCGAGACGGTCAGGTCGCCGATGATGATCTCTATCTGATTTTTCAACTGATCCATGCGTATAAGATCCGGCCCGGGGAGAGTGAATACAGCGACGCGGTATCCGTCGGCGGCCAGCCTTCGCACGAGATTGGAGCCGATGGCCCCGGCTCCGCCGATCACGAGAGTACGTACATTTGAGTTCGGATTTGTCATGACGCGATTGTACTATGAGAGCGCGCGAGCGGCAACCAGTATACGAGGACTGGATTTTGGAAATCATTATGGTAGAGTTGCCATATCATGAAAACGTATGTTTCAATAAGCAGGCAGGGGATAAAGGGATCTGTGGGCAACGGCGTTTTTGAACGGGAACTCAAGGAGTGGCGGAAGTTTTATCGGGAGGTTTTTGGCTTGGCGTTTTCCGTTGAGGATATAAAGATTCCAAAGGCGCTACAGGGGTTTGATCGGGTGATCTTGATGGCCCAAGGACTTACGTTGGATGGCGTATATGCGGCGTGCGCGGAGCGTTTTCCCTGCGTGCGGCATTATACGAAGCTCAATGAAGACATTGTGAAAAACGAGCGGGTGCCGGACGAGACATACGCGCTTCGTATGCGGGGCGGGCGCGAGAGCGACAAGGAGCTTGCTGATTTTTCCGCGGACGATCTGCGGGAGAAAAAAATCATGAGCGCGACACTTCTTGAATATCTGCTCTACCAGCTCAAGTACTTTAATGAGACCGGAGAGCTTCTTGATGCGAAGCATATAACTCTATGCGCCGGCTCGCGCTACAAAGATGGCCGGGTGCCGACGGCCATAAGTCATCGCGGAGAGCTGAAAATCCACTGGTGCGCGCCGCACGAGAAAAATCCGCGCCTGCGCGCGAGAGAAGTGCATGTATAGACCTCATAGAAACTGTCTAAAAAGCCCCTCTCCTGCTACAAGTGCATGGTTTTGCACGGTACTGCGTCAGTCCTCCTCAACGTATATTCTCCATATACGTCTTCGTCGTCCTTCCTTGTCCCGCACAAAACCATGCACTTTCGCGACGAAGAAGACTTTTTAGACAGTTTCTTACACATTTATCTGCGCTATGAAAAAGACGACACACAACTCATTATTTGATCTCACCGGCGAAGTTGCCGTAGTGATCGGCGGGACCGGAATGCTCGGGAGCGCTATTGTCCGGGGATTGGCGGATGCCGGAGCGGCTGTGGCGGTTGTGGGGCGGCATCAGGAGCGCGGGGAGCAATGTGTGAAGGCCGTTGCGGCAAGGGGAGGGAATGCGGAGTTTTTCTCGGCTGATGCCGTATCGCGCGAGTCGCTTCGAGCGGCGCGGCTCGCCATTGAAAAGAAGTTCGGAGTCGCATCGGTTTTGGTCAATGCGGCGGGAGGCAATGACCCCATGGTTGTGGCTTCACCGGATCATCCGTTTGAATCCATCACGTTTCCCGACTGGCAAAAACATTTTGAGCTCAATGTCGGCGGAGGCATTCTCTTGCCCTGTCAGGAGTTCGGTCCTGCGATGTGCGGACGCGGCCGGGGCAGTATCATCAATATCGCCAGCGTCACGGGGCATATTCCGGTTCCGCGGATGGTTGCGTATTCCGCGTCCAAGTCCGTCATTTTGAATCTTACGAAATACCTTGCCCGCGAGTGGGCGGGCAAGGGAGTGCGGGTCAACAGTATTACACCCGGCTGGATTCCGGCAGAATACAACCGTCGTCTCCTGATCAATGAAGACGGCGCTCCGGGAGCGCGGGCTGAAGCTATTTTCCGGCATACGCCTATGGGGCGCTTCGGCGAGCCGGATGAGCTTGCGGGTGCTACTGTTTTTCTCGCGAGTCCACATGCGAGCGGTTTTGTGACGGGCATAGATATTCCGGTAGACGGGGGGTTTTTGGCGCAGACGATATGACTAGAACCCATCTCAAAATTCGCTTTCACGGGCGAGATACGGGATTTTTGAGGCGAGGCGATGCGGCGGACGCCGAGCCGTATCGGGGATACGGCGAGGCAGAGCCGCAAGCCGCAGCCAAAAATCCCGTATCGGAGCCGAAATGGAATTTTGAGATGGGTTCTGAAAAAGTTCTTATCACCGGCGGACTTGGGTATCTGGGAAGCGTTATTGCGCCGCACCTTGGCCGCAACGGCTGTGATGTCACGATTCTGGACACGGGTTTTTTCAAAGATGCGATCCTGACGCCGCCTCCCGCCGTGAAGACTGTTTTCAAAGACGCGAGGGATATCAATGAGAGTGATGTGAAGGGGATAGATGCGGTTCTGCATCTGGCGGGGGTATCAAATGATCCTTTCGGGAATCTCTCGGCGGAGAAGATCTATGATCCGACCCGCCGGTATGCCCGAGATATTGCGGTCCTGTGTAAAAAGCAGGGCGTCCGTTTTATTTTTGCATCCAGCTGTTCGGTATACGGTAAGGGAAGCGGGGATGCGCCGCTCAATGAAGATTCGCCTGCAGCACCGCAAACGCCCTATTCGGTGAACAAGCTGCAGATTGAGGAGGATCTGCGGGATCTTGCGGATGAGACGTTTTCTCCCGTTGCACTCCGTTTTGCCACCGCCTTCGGTTTGTCGCCTCGGATGCGTTTTGACATCGTGGTCAACATGCTTGCAGGCATGGCTACGACCGAGAAAAAGATCATACTCAATTCGGACGGTCAGGCGTGGAGGCCGCATGTGCACGTAGATGATATCGCCGAGTCGGTTCTCCGTGCGCTACGTACTCCGTATCGCAAGGGCGACCTTTTGACCTTGAACGTAGGGAGAGAAGATAATAATATGAAGATCATTGATATCGCCGCGCTAGTCGCCGAAGAATGCGGGGGTATTCCGGTTTCTTTTATGACGGGAACTTCGGAAGGCAATGAGCTGATAAAAAATAAAATGATCGGCGTAAGCGGTCAGGATACCCGTTCGTACCGAGTCTCGTTTACGAAAGTTAAAGAATATTTTCCGGAGTTTGAATGCGCGTTTTCCATCCGAGCGGGCGTGCGCGCTATGCTTGCGCGATTCAGGGAGATGAAGTTTGACCGCGCGGTATTCAAGGACCCGAAGTTCTACCGTCTGCAGACGATTGACGCGCTGTTTCGGGAGGGAAAGATTGACGACGAATTGAGGTGGAAATAAAGGTTCCATGCATGCAGTATAGAATATTGGGAAAAACAGGACTTTCCGTCTCCGCAATCGGGATTGAATCCCATCAGTGGAGCGGCAGAGGCGGTATCTACTTCAGTCGGGAAGATGTGGCGGCCATATTGTCGCGGGCTTACGATCTTGGCATCAATTTCATTGATACGGGCGAATGCTATTTATATCATGGCTCCGAACGCCTGATTGGCGAGGCTTTAGGTACGCTACGGGGGAACTTCGTCATTGCAACAAAATTCGGCCATACGATCAGAGAAGGACAGGTCGCGGAGGGGTGGGAGGGGCGTATCGTGGAAAAAGAGCTTGAGACTTCTCTCAAGGCTCTCCGGACCGATTATATTGATCTGTACCAGATTCACATCGCGGCACCCGCCGACGGCAAGAATTTTCTTGCACGCATGGGCGAGATACATGAAGTTCTTGTGGCCGCTCTCAAGGCGGGTAAGATACGCTTTGTGGGAATATGTCTCGGGGACAATATGCTTTTTGATGAGAATGCCCGGATTTTATCCCGTGCTCTTGTAGCACTTCCTCTTTCGGCGGTCCAGACCGTCTATAACCGTCTTGATCGCGAGGCCGAGAAAAAGATCATCCCTCTGGCCATCCGAGAAAATCTTGGGGTTATCGCACGGCTCCCGCTGGCAAAAGGTTATTTGAGCAGTCGTTTCAAGCCGCCGGAAGAATACGGCAATCGCAAGCGCCTTGCGACGGCCGCAAAAGTCAAAGCCCGCGAAGTGCCCGAAGGTGCTGATCTGGCGGAATGGGCTATTGGATGGTGTTTGCGCCGGGAAGAAGTCGCCACAGTCGTGCCGGGTTGCGGAGCTTTGGCGCATCTAACATCAAGCGTACGGGCGCTCCAGCACATTCTATGATGAGAAGTTCTTCTGCCCAACCAAGTTCGAAAAATCCGTTGGTATCAATCGGATTGCCCACGCGCAACCGCGCGCATCTCCTCAAAGAGGCTCTGGAATCGCTTCTCGGTCAGACGTATCGGAATATTGAGTATATCGTTTCCGATAACGCTTCCACCGACGGTACTGCGGAGCTCCTGCATGACTATGCGGCGCGGGATCCGCGCATCCGTTATATCCGTCAGGATACGGATATCAACGGCATGGAAAATCATGAATTTGTCCTGCGGAAAGCGCAGGGTGAATATTTTATGTGGGCTTCGGATGACGATTGGTGGCACCCGCGATTTGTAGAGACACTGGTGGATGTTTTGGAGAAAAATCCTTCCTATGGCGTGGCAATGAGCTACTACTATAAACATTTTATCAACCGCGGCGAGGCCTTTACCAAGGAAGTGAGGCATAATTTTACGCCCTTAACTCATCAGCAGCTATACCGCAAATATTTGCGCGGCCGCGCGACTCCGATTTTTTTCTTCGGCCTGTACCGTACGCGTATCCTCCGGCAAATTTTCATACGCAAGACTCCCCGGTGGTTTAATGGCCTGCTCCTGACTTTTTGTGAAGTGGCGTTGGCTACGCGGAGCTACTCCGTGCCGGAATTTCTGCACCGGCAACTGCAGGACACCCGTCTTCATATCGTGCGCCACCCTACCAATCCATACACTATCGGCGAGCTGAAACCTTTTGCCGTCACCCATGCGATGCTTATGGTTCCGTGGTGGCTGTTTACGTCTCCGGCGATTCCCTTGAGGCGGAAGCATCTGATCTTTGGACCATGGCTCTGGCGCAGCTGGCTCTATAAGAGAAAAATGGCCCGCGAGATATGGCGCTTTGTGCGGTATGTCATACTTCCTTTTAATGACGGGAAGATGAACTTGGACGCGTTATTGGATGAGTGGCTTACTGTAGTCAATTATAGTGTTTTGGCGCATACGCTATTTCTCATCAAGCGATGCGCTCTAAAAGATCGGCAAGCAGTTCTTGGCTACATCCGCGACCGCAAGCAGACTTTTGAAAAGCAGACCGCGGATCCCTTGAGCAAGGATCAGATAACCAAGCTGGATTTTTTGGAAGCGCAATTGAAGAATGGTTGAAAAATAATTTACAGCGCGGCCTTTGACGGCCGCGCTGATTCGTGCTACAGAAGCAGAGCCGTTGTACCTTGATTTTGTATAGTGACCATACATCACGGAGGGATTCACGTGTTTGAACCTAATGTTCACAGCAAGTGGCAGGTTGGATGGAAGGCAGTATCGCCACAATGCTTTGGGGAAGTATGCACCGTACTGGGGGAGGGTTACAGTACTTATGAGGTGCAATCGGTTATGCAAATTGACGAATGGGAGCACGCGAGCAACAACTATCGCGTGCAGTACGGGATGGACGGATTGACTCATGAGGTACTCCTTCGTCGTCACATTCTGCAGGACTCCGGCAGTATTCGAGCGAGCACTACGCTGATCCGACATCTTCGTCACCATAGGATACCTTGTCCGGCCGTGCTCCTCGCCGATGGTGGTTTGCGTTTCGTAGAGCATGGCGGGTATAACTGGCAGATGTTTGAGTTTGTCCACGGTGATCACTTCCGAGGTGAAGAAAGTGAATTAACTCAAGCCGCGACTCTGATTGCCAAGATGCACCATGTGTTTGACACGATTTCGCCTCAGCGGTGGAACATCGTGGGTATTAACGAGGCGATTGGGCCTTTGGATCAAGCATGTTGGGGTGCGATTCATGAGCTTGGGGGAGTGAATGACTTTGAACGTTTCGTGATCGTACAGCGGGCTTTCATACACGAGTATGTTGGGCGGGCATCCGATGCTTTGCGGCGGGTTGCGTTCAAGGAGGATCTGATTCATGGCGACTTGCACCCGCAAAATTTTCTTTTTCCCGAGTGCTCTCCATGTGTGATTCTGGATTTCGGGAATGCATGTTTTGCGGACTACCGTTACGACATCGCGATGGCTCTGCATCGTCTCGTGCGCCAATACATCGTACATCAGGCGAGGCCCTGGCGGGATAGTATCTTGGCAGGTGTCGCAACTTTTCTGGGAGCGTATCGGACTATCAACCCCTCGGTGGAGCAGGATGTCCGGTTACTGCCGAAGTTTATGAGTGCTATGTTATTTCGTAAGATGGCGCATAATCTTGGGCTCTATCGGAAAGGAGCGCGCAGTTGGGAAAGTTGTCTCTCGCAGTGGCAGAGATTCTTTGGGTTCCTTGATGAAGTGGATGCATTTCAAACAGTGATGTCCTGAACAAGAAAGGTGATAAGTGATGGTAGTTCTACTGAAACCTTGCGTAGTGGTGTTGTCGGGGATGCCATTGATGGGCAAGAGCGCGCTTGCGGGAGAACTGGTCAAGATGACGAACTTGGTTCACGTTGATGTTGACGAGTTGCGTCAGCTTCTGTTTCCGAATCCACAAAGGCTCTTGTTTAAGTCGGAAACGGAATTCGCTCTCATGGAAAGTTGCTACGAGCTTTTGACGAAGAATGCCGAATGGGTAGTTGAACATTTGAGAATGCCGGTGTGTATTACAGGTACGTTTTCTCGGAAGGAATTTAAAGAGCCGTTGAAAAGGATGTGGGACATCCTTACTCCTGGTTTTCCGGTTGGAGTTTTTCTTCTGACTGCGTCGGATGGGAAGATTGAGCAACGGATTGAGCGGCGGCGGCGTGAGGGGAGTCCGTCTAACATTGATACCATGGAGAAATTTCTCTGGGCGAAAGGATTTTTCCAGCCCATAGAATTTGCTCCGGTAGTGACGATCGATACCAGCGGTAGATATCCGATGCAGTGTGCCGGAGAGGTGATGGAGTATCTGTCTGATCTATGCGTTTGGTGACAAGTCATGTGTAGTCACCCGGCGGGGTTTATCTCCGCCGGGTTTCAAATTGCAGAACCCATTTGAGATGGGTTCTTGAAAACAATGTCGTTTGCGTATAGTTTAAAAGGTATGCATGTGCTTGGTATCATACCTGCGCGGGGGGGTTCAAAGTCTATCCCGCGTAAAAACATAAAACTGCTTTGCGGCAAGCCCTTGATTGCGTGGTCTGTTGAGAGCGCGAAAAAGTCGCGCTTGATGACGCGTGTGATTGTATCAACCGATGATCCGGAGATCGCGGATGTCGCAAAGAAGTATGGCGCTGGAGTGCCGTTTTTGCGGCCGTCCGAATTGGCGCAGGATATGTCTGTTGATGTGGAGTTTTTATTGCACGCGCTGAATTTTTTGCGTGAAAAGGAAAGCTATGACCCGGAGATTGTCGTGCGCCTGCCGCCGACGTCCCCCCTGCGTACTGCGGCGCATATAGACGAGGGGATTGAAAAACTGATCGCGACTCCCGATGCGGATGCGGTGCGCCCGATCTGCGAGGCTCCGAAGCATCCGTACAAGCTCTGGAAGATATCAAAAGACAAGAGATTTCTGGAACCGTTTTTGCCTGCGTCCTTTACGGGATTTGACGAGCCGCACAATATGCCGCGGCAGATGTTTCCGAAAGCATACATCCATACGGGTGCGATGGACGTGATACGCGCGCGGACGCTCTATGAGCAGAAGTCTACGTCGGGCAGAAATCTTGCGTATTTTTTTATGCCGCCGGAAGACTCGGTGAATATTGACCACCCGATTGATTTTGAGATCGCGGAGTTTCTGATGCAGAAAAGACTCGCTAGTTAAAGTAAAATCCACCTATACTTACGATCGTAAGTATAGGTGGATTTGGTTTCGTGGCTTGAAACGAAAGCCGTTTTAGGGTAGTTATAAGGGAGATATGGCAGGCGTGCGTCCGGCACAAAAGAAGAAGAGAATCGTGGTCGCCGTGAGCGGCGGTTTTGATCCGGTGCATGTGGGGCATGTGCGGATGTTTTCAGCCGCACGAAAACTTGGAGACGAGCTTGTCGTGATTTTGAACAATGACAACTGGCTCCGCAAAAAAAAACGCCACGTATTTATGCCCGAAGCCGAGCGCAAGGAAGTGATTGAGGCGTTTCGCATGGTGGATCGCGTCGTGCTCACGAGTCATGGCGCCGATCCGGCGGATATGAGTGTGGCGCGTGATCTTGAGCGTCTCAAGCCCGATGTATTCGCAAATGGCGGGGATCGTTTTGCAGACAATGTCCCCGAAGTTGCCGTATGCAAAAAGATCGGGTGCAAGATGGTATTTCGCGCAGGGCGCGGCGGCAAGGTGCAGTCGAGCTCCTGGCTGCTGGATAATTTTGTCGCAAAGACTGTTAACTCTTAAGAATTACCTATGTCATTTGAGAAGAACAATCTGTTTGACTTCAATCGCCTTTTCATCTTTGAGATGGCGAACAATCACCAGGGCCTGCGCGAGCACGGTTTTAAAATCATCAACGCGATGGCAGACATCGCCCAAAAGCGCGGCGTGCGCGCGGCGATGAAGTTGCAGTTCCGCGACTTGGATACGTTTATCCATCCGAGCCATCGCGATTCAAAAGAGAACAAGCATATTCCGCGCTTTATGCAGACACGCCTCTCGGAAGAGGAGTTTTCAGCATTGGTCGCGGAGACTAAACGGCGCGGGCTTATTTCTATCTGCACGCCTTTTGATGAGCCGTCTGTGGACAAGATTGAGCGCTTGGGGATTGAGGTGATCAAGATCGGCTCATGCTCCGCGCATGACTGGCCCCTGCTTGAGCGGGTGGCTGAAACCGGCAAGCCCGTGATCTGCTCCACAGGCGGACTCTCTATAAAAGACATTGATAAGATTGTAAGCTTCTTTGAGAAGCGCGCGGTGCACTTTGCGATGATGCATTGCGTGGCGCAATATCCTACGGCCAACGGCAAACTGCATCTCAATCAGATTGAGACCATGCGCAAGCGCTACCCGGGAGTTACGATCGGATTTTCCACTCACGAGGAGCCGGGCAATCTCAACGCGGTGCGTGTAGCCTATGCTAAAGGCGCGAGGATTTTTGAGAAACACGTGGGTGTCGTAACGGACGATATTACGCTCAATAAGTACTCCGCGACGCCCGAGCAGGTGGATGCATGGATCGGAGCGTTTTTGGAGGCGGAGGAATCGTGCGGCGGCGAGGGCGAGCGTGTGATTGAACAGAAAGAAAAAGACGATCTGCGCTCGCTCATGCGCGGCGTTTATGCGCGTGAAGAAATCGCGCGCGGGACTCCAATCAGGCGGGAGGACGTATTTTTTGCAATGCCGCTTGGGGATGCACAGCTGATCAGCGGACGGTTTCAGGATGGGTTGGTCGCCGACCGCGATTACCTGCCGAATGAAGCGATCTCGTCCTCTCTGCGCTCGGAGAAGCCGTCGCGCAAAGAAATCGTGTATCATTCCATCCACGCGGTAAAAGGCATGCTCAATGAAGCGCGGATTCCGGTGGGGCATGATTTTTCCGTGGAGCTCTCGCATCACTACGGGATTGATCGTTTTGATGAGATAGGGTGTACGATCGTGGAGTGCTTCAACCGCGAGTATGCGAAAAAACTGATCATCCAGCTGCCGGGCCAGTGGAATCCGGAGCATTTTCATAAGCGCAAGGACGAGACTTTTCATGTACTTTCGGGCTCTATGGAAGCGGTGATCAACGGCAAGCGCAAGACGCTGGAAGCGGGCGACACGTTGTGGGTGCCCAGAGGCGTAGTGCATGGATTCGGTACAAAGGACGGCGTGATCTTTGAGGAAATCTCCACGACGAGCCATAGCGACGATTCGTTCTATGCGGACAAGAAGATTGCGACGATGCCCCGCGATGAGCGCAAAACCAAGCTTTTGAACTGGGGCCAGCATCAGCTTGAGGAGATTGTTGAAGAAGACCTGGGTGAAGGGTTATAATACACCGATGCTGAAAGTAGTTGTTTTTGATTTTGACGGCGTGATTGTGGATTCAAACCACATCAAGGAAGACGCTTTTTACCGGCTGTTTGAGGGACACCCTCATATCTCGCGGGAATTGGTGGCAGATGTCCTGATGCGCAATGTCGGAACCCGTTTTGATATTTTGCGGGATATTTTTGTGCGTTCGGGCGCGCCCGCGGATGAAATCACGCGGCTAGTGGATGAAAACGCCGCGCATCTTGATACTATGGTGCAGGAGCGGATTTCGATGCGAGGCTTGGCGCCCGGAGCCCGCGAGACGCTTGAGGAGCTAAGTAAGAATCTTTGCCTTTACATCAATTCCGCAACCCCCGTAGATGCACTGAAGACGACAGTGGCGCATCTTGGGATTCAGGATCATTTTCGCGCGGTACACGGGGCGCCGCCGTGCAAGGAAGAAAATCTGCGCGCGATCATGGCGCGCGAGGGAGTAGAGGCGGGGGAAGTCGTGGTCATCGGGGATGGAGAAGGCGACATGCTTTCGGCGACTGCATGCGGAACGCATTTTATCGCGATAAACAGCGGCTTTTATCCGTGGGGTGAAAATCCTGCCTTTCCGGTCGTGCCGAGCATACGAGCGGCGCGGGCGGTACTTGAAAAAATAACGGTGTAACTTTTCTAAAAATGAACCCCGTTAGATATCCCCAGAACAGTCTTTCAAGAGGAAATTATAACGGAGTTTACAAAATCTCTTATGTCAGATAATCAAAAAATATCTAACGGGGTGAAGGTAAAAATCATCGGGGCGGGATCCATAGGTAATCATTTGGCACAGGCGAGTCGCAGAATGGAGTGGGAGGTGGCGATCGTGGATGCGGATCCCAAAGCGCTTGAGCGGACGCGGACGGATATCTATCCCAAGCGCTATGGCGCATGGGATGATGCGATTCAGCTTTTTTTAGCAGGCGAGGAGCCGAAAGGAGGTTTTGACATCATCATGATCGGCACGCCGCCGGATTCGCATACAAAACTTGCGCTTGCCTCAATCGCGGAGAGTCCGCGCCTGCTACATATTGAAAAGCCGCTTGCGACCCCCGATCTTGCGGGTATTGCGGAGTTTGAAGCCGCGATGCGCGCACATCCCGATACGATTGTAACCGTAGGATATGATCATGCGGTTGCCGAAAGTACGGAGTTTGTGCGCGATACCGCGGCGAGCGGCGCTGTCGGAGCCATCGTTACGATTGATGTGGAGTTTCGCGAGCATTGGCGGGGGATTTTTGGCGCGCATCCGTGGCTTGCGGGTCCGCAGGATAGTTATCTCGGATACTGGCGGCGCGGAGGGGGTGCTGGCGGCGAGCATTCGCATGCTTTGCATCTCTGGTTCTTTTTTGCGCGCGCGCTCGGGTGGGGCGTCCTCAAGGAATCAAAAGCTATGTTTGATATCCGCAAGGAAAACGGCGCGGAATACGACCGCCTCGCGGCTTTTCTCCTCAAGACTGATGCTGACGGCATGGGCCGCGCCCCGTTAGAGAGCCACCCCGACTTCGTCGGGACGGTAGACGCTACAAGGGTACCATCTCTAACGGGGCGCGTGGTGCAGGACGTGATCACGTACCCCGTGCGCAAATGGGCGCGTCTGCAGGGCGACAAGGGATATATTGAGTGGATATGCGGCGGGTCGCCCGAAGGGGATCTCGTCCGGTGGCAAAAAGAAGGAGAGGATGCGCAGGAAAAAGTATTCGCCAAAAAGCGTCCCGACGATTTTTATCGCGAGACCATGCACTATCAGAAATTGCTTTCGGGAGAAATCGCCCGCGAGAATTCTTCGTTGATCTATGACCGGGGCCGGGAAGTGATGGCGATCCTGAATGAAGCATATCCTCTTGCGTGACCCGCGGGGAAGATACCGGATGATCGTCTGGTGCGTTACAGGAGTAGCAGATAGGACACCATCTCAATAAAGACGAAGATATATGAAAAATAAAAAATATGCATACGGCCGCACGACGCTCTACGCCGATGACAAGGTGGAGGTTGTATTGATTGAGTGGCCGCCGGGAGCGAAGTCCGCCGCGCACGACCACGGGACTTCGCATGGCATGATCCGCGTGCTTGAGGGCATGGTGTATTGCGATAACTTTTCCAAAAAGACCAAGCAGTTTACGAGCCGTCTGGTCGGGAGAAAAGGCGACATGCTTTTTGAGACGCCGGAGATCGTCCATATCATGGGCAATAATTCCAAGACGAAGCGCGCTCTTGCCTTGCATGTCTACACGCCTCCGTTGAAAATGAAAGTGTATTCCGATGCAGAGTTGAAGCGGTAATCTTACTTACCATGACTTTGACCGAAAAAGCGGAGATTTCAAAATTTATCATCCGGCATGCGGTGGAAAAATATCCGCGTATTTTTGCGGCATGCTCATTCGGCAAGGATTCGCGCGTCGTCGCGGATCTTGCCATGCAGGTAAAACCCGACATTCAATTTATCGGTATTGATACGGGCTATGAATTTCCCGAGACGCTTGCTTTTGCCGACCGTATGGTACAGGAGACCGACATGAAGTTTCGCTGGGTACGCGCATCGCCCGAGGCGCGGCGCAAGATAGATGAATCGTACGGCGATTCATTCGTCAAAAATGATCAGTATAAATGCTGTGAGATGAAGATACCGGCGATTGAAAGCGTGATGCATGAGTATGACGCATGGATTACGGGTCTGCGGCGCGACGAGACCGAACACCGGAAAAACACGGGGCTTATGGAAGAGGGTAAAATCGCAAAAGCGAATCCGATTGCATTTTGGACAAAGGATGAGATATGGCAGTATATCAAAGAGCATCGCCTGTCGTATCATCCGCTGTACGATGCAGGCTATCCGTCTCTGGGGTGTAAGCCCTGCACGACTTCGGGTAAGATTCGTGATGGCGGCGGACGACAGGGGCAATTTGAACGCGCGGGGCGGTTTGCCGGCACCGAGCATGCGGGACAGGAATGCGGATTACATCTGATGTAGGAAATAACCATGAAGATTCTTATTTTAGGCGGCGACGGGTATCTGGGATGGCCTACGGCCATGCATTTTGCCGCGCGGGGCCACGAGGTTGCGGTCGCGGACAATCTGGGCAAAAGGTTTTGGGAGGCGGAGATGGGAGTCACGCCGCTTTTTCATATCCCGCCATTGCAGAGGCGCGTGCGCATATGGAATGAAATGAAGCGGGGCCCGAAGCCCATGAAGCTTTATATCGGCGACATCGCGCAGAATCATCGTTTTGTCTACCATCTATTTGAGGATTTTCGGCCCGATGCGGTGGTGCATTATGCCGAACAGCCGTCAGCTCCGTATTCTATGGTGTCGCGCCTGCAGGCGGTCTCAACCCAGGTCAATAACGTCTCGGGGACTTTGAATGTGCTTTTTGCGATGAAGCGCTACACGCCCGCGGCACATCTCATCAAGCTTGGCACGATGGGCGAGTACGGTACGCCCAATATTGATATTGAGGAAGGATGGATTGAGATTGAGCACAAAGGTAGGAAAGACCGGATGCTGTTCCCCAAACAGCCGGGATCGTTTTATCACTTAAGCAAAGTGCATGATAGTCATAATATTGAATTTGCGTGCCGCATCTGGGGTATGCGCTCCACCGATCTGAATCAGGGAGTCGTCTATGGTATGGAGACCGATGAGACAGCGATGCATCCGGAACTGCTGACATCATTTCACTATGACGAAATATTCGGCACGGCTCTCAATCGATTTGCGGTGCAGGCGGTGGCGGGCATGCCGCTCACGGTATATGGCGCGGGCGGCCAGACGCGCGGATTTCTCAATATCCGCGATACGCTCCAGTGCGTGGAGCTTGCCGCGATGAATCAGGCCAAAGAGGGGGAGTTTCGCGTATTCAACCAGTTTACAGAAGCGTTTAGCGTGATGGATCTTGCGCACAAGGTGAAAGAGGCGGGCGAAGCTCTGGGGTTGAACGTTGCGATCGCAAACGTGGAAAATCCCCGCATAGAAAAAGAAGCGCATTATTACAATCCCAAAAATACGGCGCTTTTTTCGCTCGGACTCAAGCATCATCCACTGACGCAGGACGTGATCATGGGCATGCTTAAAAAAATCATGTCTTCACGCGATGTCATAGACCGCGCTACGATCAATCCCACGGTGAAGTGGCGGAAATCATAAGTAGTATCACGTTATGAAAATATTAGTCACCGGAGGGGCGGGGTTTATCGGATCGCACCTGCTTGAAGATGTGATCGCGGCAGGACACGATGCCGCGTCTTTGGATTATGCCGATCCGGAGGGCGCAATTGCGGGAGTGCGGTATTTCAAAACGGATTTTTGCGAGTGGGATGCGCTGATGCGCGATTTTATCGCATACAAGCCCGATGTCGTCGTGCATCTTGGCGCGATCCCGTCCGTGCAAAAATCCATCCTGGATCCTCTGCCTACGATGCGATCGGGTGTGACGGGTACATATATGGTGCTTGAGGCTTCGCGCCTTGCGGGCGTCAAGCGCGTGATTTTGGCGTCTTCGGGTGCGGTATTCGGCTCCGCTGCGGCGGAGTATTCCGGCAAATTACTTGATGAATCAGCACCCTTGCGGCCGCTCAATCCCTACGGGCTTTCCAAAAAGATGGGCGAGGAAATGCTGGCACTCTGGGCTTCCAAAGAAATCTGGGACGGGCCGGATACCGTGTCGCTTCGGTTTTTTAATGTCTTCGGGCCACGTCAACGGCGCGACTCGGCGTACGCGAGCGCGATTGAGCGATTTTTATACCAGTGGGAAGCAGGGGAGCCGTTTACCATCGTACCCGACGGCAAACAGCGCAGGGATATGGTGTACGTCAAAGACGTGGCGCGCGCGGTGCGGCTTGCCTGCGAGCACGCCGAGCCTTTGCGCGGCGAGCAGATCCATATCGGGAGCGGAACCAACTACTCAATCCTTGAAATGGCGGATATCATCGGAGGCCCGGATCATCCGCGAGTTTTCATAGAGCCGCGTGCGGGAGAAATCCGCGAGACGCGCGCCGATATTTCAAAAGCAAAACGGGTCCTCGGGTGGGAGCCGCAAACGCCGTTTGTCGCAGGAATAGAGGCGATGAAAGAGGAACTGAAAAAGAAAACATAGAGACCATTACAAAACTCTTCTTCGTCGCGAGATTACGCATATGCGGTTATGGCGAGGAAGGACGACGAAGGCGTACTTGGCTGAAAGTACGCCGAGGAGGACTGACGAAGCCAGAGCCGCATATGCGTAATCGCAGCAGGAGAGGGAGTTTTGTAATGGTCTCATAAGCAGAAGTCAACATTTTCCTACGATCGTAGGAAAATAGACCTACTGATTAAATAGTTTCGTAGCGAGATGTTCAGATTTCGTGCGAGACGAAGCAAAAATTATTCAGCATATACGGTGTATATGTTGAGTAATTTTTGCAAAGTCGTAGTACAGACGCGAGGCGTTCCCGCATAGCGGGATGCCCCGTCTCCGAAATCTGGACATCGGAGTAGAATAATATTTAATCAGTAGGTCTAATGTTGACTTGATACGTTTCATTATTTTATGGAAAAAAAGATTTTAGGCTTGGTGACTGCGCGGGGCGGATCAAAGAGGATTCCGAAAAAAAGCATCGCATTGCTTGCGGGGCGCCCCATGATGACATGGGTGCTGGAGGCGCTTCAGCAGGCCTCGTCAGTCAACCGGATCATCGTAGATACGGATGACGAGGAAATGGCGCAAGTCGGGCGCGCCAGCGGCGCTGAAATCCCGTACCTGCGGCCCGCAGAGCTTGCGCAAGACTCTACCGGCCACGTGCCGGTCTTAAAACATGCGCTTGAGTTTCTGCGCGACAAAGAAGGATACTGGCCGGATGCCGTCGTGCTGGTGCAGCCGACGAGCCCTTTGGTGACGCCACGGCAGATTGACGATACGGTGGAGCTTTTATTTGCAAGCGGCGTTGATTCTGTAGAGACGGTGTTTCCAGCGCCGACTGTTTTTCATCCGTACAATCTGCGCGTCATTGACGAAAAGGGGTTCACGAAGTTTTTAATGCCCGAGGAGCGCGCGGCCGCGGCCAAGGCAGGCGGGCGCCCGTCCGTGTATGTCATCGGCACGGTGTATACGTTTCGTCCCGACAACTTATGGAAATATGGTACTATTCAGGGCGGGACGAGTAAATCCGTGATCATTGATCGCGCATCCGGGATTGATGTGGATGAGCCGCTGGATCTGGTGATCGCAGAGGCGATCCTTGCCAAAGGAGGAAGACGGCAATAGTGACTGTGTGTGGTCGGGTGAGATGTGTTGAGAGAGTAATCCTGAATGTCGTTAATCCTACGTAACAGGAGGGAAGCCATGTCGATGTCTTCTTGTCTGATTTGCGATCGGATCGCTTTGATTGAAAGTGGGGACAATCCGTACTTTGTAAAGGAGCTCGCGACGGGATATGTAGTTCTTGGCGATCATCAATTTTATCGGGGATATACACTCATTCTTTTCAAGCGGCATGTGACAGAGCTTCATGTGCTGGACGCCGATGTCAGACGGAAGTTTCTGGATGAGATGGCGCTTGTCGGCAAAGCCGTGTGGAGGGCGTTTGAGCCTCAAAAACTCAATTACGAGATACTCGGCAATACCGACCCGCATCTCCATGCGCATATTTTTCCGCGCATCATCACGGATACGGATTTTTCCAAACCCATCTGGAATACGCCTGAAGCGATCCGTAAGTCCGAGGCTACCCGGCCGACATCAGAGGAGCTTGGCGTGCTCAAAGAGACGCTGCTTGGCGCATTGATGCATTGTCTGCGCTCAATTCCGAGATAGTGTTTGCGAGAGTGGTACTGGCGATCACGAACCTATGTGGGGGAAGAAAATAATAAAAAAATCAGGCCGCCTGCAGGTGGCCTTTTTGTAGACAAATATTCTTTTGTATGGTAGAGTTTCGTTCGCGTTCATTTGCAAGATCATTGCTAATCTCAAGAGTTTCTGGAGGGCTGAAAAATGCCAGACATGACTGCGTATGCGTGGGTACTGCCTCTGGTTTCGGGTATGGCGGATGCCTTTCTGCGAAATTTTATTACATTTCCGGGAAGGCATTTACATCATTTTGTACTGACTGCGGCAGGATACCTCTTGGCGCTTCCGTACTATGTTGTGTGGCTTTGGCTGGCAGGCATGCCGGAGGTACAGCCGACATTCTGGTTTTTTATCGGTATTGAGATTCCGCTTCTCACTGCGGCCCAGATTTTGACGGTGCGCGCGCACAAACTTGCGCCGCTCGCGCTTACCGTACCTCTCCATGCCACGCTTCCGGCATTGTTATTGCTTACGTCGTGGCTTATGAAAGGGAGAATGCCGACATGGTGGGGTGCTGTCGGTGTTCTGATTTTGACTGCAGGACTCTACACTCTGAATTTGGTTTCAAAGAAGGAGCGTGTGCGATGGTCAGATCCTCTGTGGCAAGTTCTGCGCGAGCCGGGACTGCGGTGTATGCTCGGCGCGGTCGGACTTTACTCAATCACTTCAAATCTTGACTACGATGCTTGGCAGAGCGCAAATGCTCCATTTTTCCTTTTGATGGTGCATGGAGCATGCGGAACGATAAGTTTGCTGTTGGCACTGTGGTATGCGCGGGCGGGGCGTTTGAGCCATGACGAGGTGGATGTACGAGGACTTATGCCGATGCTCATCATGTATGGCTTTGTGATGATGCTTTCGGTTGTGCCGCAGATATGGTCGTTTTCCTGGATCGCCGTGATGCCGTATGTGATAGCGGAAAAGCGCACGGGGGCGATCCTTTTTGCCATAGGCATGGGGATTGCAGTATCTCTGCTTCCTCGATATGCCGAACGGCATAAAGAAGAACGCGAATATCTCCAGTACCGCATCCCCGGGACGCTTATTATGGTAGGAGGAATGGTTCTTATTATCCTATATGGTACATGACGTGTAGATTACGAATAGATTACGAAAGCGCGATGAAGATCGCGCCTGCGACAGCGAGCGCGGATCCTGCAAGGATCCGCGCTGTTATTTTTTCTTTGAAAAAGACAGCGCCCCAGACAAGCGCGAAAAGAATGCCGAGCCGTTTAGTCGCGGATACATAGCTTGCGAGCATGGTAGCGAGTGCAAGTGCTGTGAGCAAAGATCCTGCCGATAAGAGTATACCGGTACACAGGATCAGAGCCTTATGATTTTTCAAGGCAGTGCGGGTTGTTTCGGGTAGGGGACGCATGAGCGCAAAAATGAGAAATGGCACGGAGGCTGTAAGTAGAAAAAATGCGGAATAAAAATACGGATTTGAATGAAGTATTGCGACGCGATCAAGCGCTACATTGACTGCCAGGACAAATGCATGAAATGAGCCGAGAGCGAGCGCTATGCGGTGCTGTTTTTTATCATGCGCGGATAGAATGCCGTCTTCTTTCTGATTTGCCGCAAAGAGTCCTGTGACGATGAGTAGGATGCCGAAAAAACCCTGCGTGGTGGGCATTTCTCCTGCAATGAGCGCTCCGGTCAATACCGAGAAAAGCGGGGTCAAACTTAACAGCGGAAATATACGTTTGAGGTCTGACCTTCTCAATGCTTCCCAGAAAGCAATCGTGCCGAGTGCGTTGAGGAGTGCCGAAGGAAGCCCTGCGGTCCAAAATATCCGGTCAAGATGGGGTAGTCCGCGTATGAGCGTAAAAGTGGAAAGGATAAGTCCCGCCGTGAGAAAAACGGGCACAAGAAGAATCCTGGGCGGGATCGTTGCGGAAAGTTTTTTATTGAGTGCGCCCTGCAATGATTGCGCAATGCCCGCGAGAAGCGCAAGAAAAACACTTGTCATATCTTCGCATGGTTGCATTCATTGACGGAAGATGCAAGTAGTGGTATGAATCGGCGGTGGTAGCTCGTTGAGAGATTGGGAAATAATCTTCTTCAGACGGAGGTGGAGCGTGGATCGAGTCGACGGATTGTTAGTTGTGGTTCCGGTATTTACCCCAAAAGGCCAGAGCGTAGCCCCGGGCCTGACCGGTATCTTGGAAGAGCTCCGCGATACATGCCAGAGCATGATCGTGGTGGCGCAGGGAGAGGAGATCAATCTGCCGGCAAACATAGACATATTGCATCTGGAAGAGCCGGCGGGCATCTGGGGTGCCGTGTATGCCGCGGATAAAAAGATTCGGGAGGTCATAGCGGGACATGGGATCAGCATGGTTTTGCTGAATCTCGCTCCGCAGTATTATTCTGCGGAAGATGCGTATACCCTCGGATTTTTGATGGAGAGTTGCTGTGCATATCATATCGTGGGGAAGCGGGAGAGCATCGGATACTCTCTTGGTAGCTATACGCGTGGCCTTGCCGAGTGTTTTCTTACGATCCTCGCGGAGATTATTACCGATAGGACCGGAGTTTTCCGTGACGGGTTTTCGGGCCTGCAAGTGTTTAGCGCAGATCGGTGGCTTGCGTGGAACTGGCTTTGGATTGAGCGCACCGTATGGGGAGGCGCCTTGGAGGCGCAACTCCAAACTGTATGCGGAGGGTTTGATGTTGATTATCTATCCATCCCGCATCGGGTGGAGCGCACATGGACATCCACGCTTGGCGAGCGCGAAATGCAGGCGGTAGTGTCCATGCTGAAACAGGCACTGGAACTGCCTGTCTTTCAGAGTATCCGGCGGGCGGATGTCGTGCGTGCGGCGCAGTCAGTCGGCAGAAGATTTGAAGCTCAAAAGTGGCTTGCGCATAGTGTTGCCGAGGAGCAGGTATGGGAGATCATAGCGTACTATGACGACTGCATTTCTTCGGCAGGTGGCAGACGATTGCCAAAAAGATAGGTAGCAATGAGCGGCGCTCCGATCATCGGGGCGCCGCTTCTCAATTTCGCAAGACTTGTGCGTATATGTCTGCGTTCTATAATAGACCTACTGATTAAATAGTTTCGTTACGAGATGTTCAGATTTCGTGCGAGTATTGGAAAAATTATGAGGCATATACGGTGTATATGTTGAATAATTTTTCCAAAGTCATAGTACAGACGCGAGGCGTTCCCGCATAGCGGGATGCCCCGTCTCCGAAATTTGGACATCGTAGTAGAATAATATTTAATCAGTAGGTCTAATGCAGATATGGCAATACAGCCGGTAAAACTTTTAGATAAAGAAGTCGGCGAAGGCAGGCCGGTTTTTATCATTTGCGAGGGCGGATTGACCCACTACGGCGACATGGCTACGGCCAAGCGCCAGATTGACGCGGCGGCAGAGGCCGGAGCCGATGCGATCAAGTTTCAGGCGTGGAAAACCGAAGATCTAGTATCGCGCGTCATTGCCAAACGTCTTGAGCCGGAGCTCGGATACGATTGGTTTGAGCGGATAAAGTATAAAGAGCTTTCGCGAGAACAGCTTGCAGAACTCCAGTCGTATGCCGCGGCAAAAGGTATCACATGGTTTGCAACGCCGCACGACGAATGGGGACTTGGTGTACTCCAAGAACTCAACATCCCGTATATCAAGATCGGCTCGGGCGAAGCGCACAATTTTGATTTTTTGAAAAAAGTGGGCGCATGCAAAAAGCCCGTTATTATCTCTTTCGGTTTGCAGTCCGATGCCGAAGCAGTGCGCGCGGTGAAGACTCTGCAGTCTGCGGGGGCTGCTGGCGTCGTGGCTCTGCACTGCGTGACCGCATACCCCATGCCGTATGAAATGATTGGCCTTGGCCGTATTGCGCATTTGCGTGATCTGCTCGGCGTGCCTGTGGGCTTTTCGGATCACAGCGTGGGTCGCCATGCACTGCTTGCCGCAGTGGCGCTTGGTGCGGTGGCCATAGAAAAGCATCTTACTTTTGATAAAAGCGATCCGCGATCTTTGGATAACCCGGGCGCGCTTCTACCGGAGGAACTCACGGCTTTGGTGCGGGAGATACGCGATCTTGAAAAAGCCGCAGGCATCGTGCCGGAGGAGACGCGCATGGCGTTTCTTGCGCGTAGCCGCGACTGGGCGGGGCAGGGCATTGTGGCGCAAAAAGATATTCCAGTAGGTACGGTACTTGATCGCTCCATGATCGCATTTAAGCGTCCTGCGAAAAACGGCTTGGCGCCCGAAATGGCGGAAAAAATCATCGGACGCAAACTCAAACGCGCAATCCCACAGGATGAACATATCCAGCTTGCGGATTTTGAATAATTGTGGTCTACTGTTACCAGTAGATCAGGCGTGACTATGCTTGATTTTTGGTCTTTTTTCACAGAGGACAGGCCTATGAAAGTCGGGTATTACGGCTACGACAACGTGTTCAAGTCGCTTCTCCCTCCAATCATCAGAGAAACGGAGGATGTGCGCGGGTATGTAAAGGGCGTGTGGCTCCCGCCGCAGATACGCGGTGTTGCGGCAGAGCGGAAGTTGGAAATCGCTGATTGCGATGCCGTGCTTCTTGGACTTTCTTCTTTTCAGACACAAGAGGAGTTGGTCTTGGTCGGTGCGGCAAAAAGGGTAGTGGTGATCGCCGACGCGCCCGGGAGCGAATTGCGTCCCAAGGCTCAAGCGTGGGTGCGGGAGCAGGCGATGCTCCCGAAAGCGCAACGCAAACTGCGGGGTGTCATCATTGCGCTTGAATCAGCACGTCAGGGGGCAATTGATTTCGGGTATCCGCCGGAAGACATTTATTATGTCGGTCCGCCGCCGCATTGGGGCGTGTCGTATCGGCAGATGATGGAGATTGATATCGGGGCAGTAAGGTCTTCGCTCGTGGTGCGGCGAGGACAAGAGGAGTTACAACCGTTCGTGTCCGAGGATGTCCTTGTGTATGTTGCCGGGACCAAAATGCCCCTTGTGGTCAACGCGATGTTGCGGTGCGCGATCACTGCGGGGCGCGAACTTTTTGGGCATCGTTTCGTACTTGGTTTTGCTCCGCATCCGGGAGAAAGAGCGGAGAAACAGGAAGATGAGGAGATGTTTGCGCAGGCATTTGCCGAACGCGCCAAAATGCGGGAGGGACTGCGCGAGGCGGATGTTTCCAAGATCAGCAATCCTCAGAGGTATGCGGTTGCTGATTTGGTGATCACAACGGGCGGACCAACGGAAACGCTTGCGGCCGCATACGCGCGCAATACAAACGTCGTGTATTACCGTGATGCGGCGGTTGTGATGTTTCTCGTAGAAAGCGGAGTTCAGGAGGGCAAATGGTTTGTGCCCGACTACGGCGGAGCGTATCTCGTCGGACCGGAGACCTTTCTTGATGGCGTGCGTTTTGCCATGAGTCCGGAGGGGAAGGCATATCTCTTGAAGCAGCAGGAAGAGAACTTCCCTCTGCCGGAAACGTGGGACACGGCTCCTGCGATTGTGGACGTTCTTGAATTCGTTGGTTTGTCTTAACGCAATATGCCGAAGGCGGGATGTATATCCGCCTTCGGCTTTTCATTTTTCGTTTGACTTCCTATGCGGCAAGGAAGTACTATATATCTCATATGCACAAAATTGAGCGGACGTTTCTCTGGATCATAAAAATCGGCCTCTGGCTGATTCCTTTTTTGCCTCTGTATATTTCGTCCTCCATGCTCTTCCCATATATCACCGGGAAGAATTTCATGTTCCGCGCGATCGTGGAGGTGATCGCGGCACTGTGGGTGGCGTTGGCGTTTATGAGATCAGAGTACCGTCCGAAGCTGACTCCTCTGGTAAAAGCCGTGACCGTACTTGTCGGCATCGTGTTTTTGGCGGATATCTTTTCTCCGAATCCCTACCGCTCATTTTTCTCAAACTACGAGCGCATGGAAGGATTTATGATGCTTGGGCATTTGTATCTGTACTTCCTGATGCTTACAAGCGTATTTCGGCGCCGCGATTGGGTCGTGTTTTTCCATATGTCTCTTGCGGCAAGTTTCCTTGCATCCTGCTACGGTCTTTTGCAGAGGCTCGGCTATTATCCTTCACTGCAGGGGGGATTTCGTGTGGATTCCACCATCGGCAATCCGACGTATTTTGCGGCGTATCTTCTCTTCCATGTCTGGCTCTTGGGGATACTGATCCATCGGTATTGGGCCACCAAATGGCGCGTAGCGCTTTACGGAGCACTGCTCGGGTTTGAACTTGTGATGATTTATTTTACGGCGACCCGCGGAGTGGTGTTGGCATTGGCTCTCGCGGCCATTCCGCTGATGGGTGCGATTGTCGTGTGGTGGAATAGGATTGCTTCGGCGTCCGCTTCGGGTATCTGGACTACGGGCCGCAAAATAGCCGTGGCAGTACTTGTCTCTGTCATCATTGTACTCACTGTGTTTTGGAGTATTCGCGGAAGCCAGTTTATCCAGGAGAGTCAGACTCTGCGCAGGCTTACCAACTACTCTTTGCACGAAGGGACGGTACAGGATCGGTTTATGATCTGGGGCATGTCGCTCAAGGGCGTCAAAGAGCGTCCAATTCTCGGCTGGGGGCAGGAAAATTATTATCTGGTATTTCAGAAGTATTTTGATCCGGGGCTCTTTCGCGCAGAGCAGTGGTTTGATCGGTCGCACAATGTGTTTCTTGATTGGGCGGTGCATGCGGGCATCCCGGGGCTTCTGGCGTATCTTACGATTTTCGGCGTATTTTTCTGGCAGATCATAGCGCTGATGCGCCGCGAGCGCAGTGCTTTCTTTGAGGGTCTGCTTCTGATAGGACTTTTTGCAACCTACTTTTTTCAGAATCTTTTTGTTTTTGACAATCTCAACTCCTATCTCCTCTTTTTTGCCTTTCTTGCATATGGCAATCTCGCCGTGTCGCAGGGGACTGATTCTCAAGAGGAGATCGGGAAATCAGGCTCCAGCAGTCCGCAGATTTTTCTTGCCGTTGCCGGCGGCATGATGGTTGTAGTCATGATCTGGGGATATATGACGATTGCGCGCCCGATGCTGGAATCAAAGGCGATGATCCGCGCGCTTGGAGCCATTAAGGCCGGCGTGTCGATTCCGCAACTTGAGGCTGTATTTGCCGAAGCGCTTCAATACAGAAGTTTCGGGGATACCGAAGTGCGTGAACAGCTCGCCGCTCTTGGGCGGGATGTCGCGGGGAGTGATAGTGGGACGCCTGATGAGCGCAAGCAGTTTACGGAGTTTGCTCTTGCCGAAGTTCGCAAGGAGACTGTACGTCCCGCCAAAGACGTGAAGCACCTGCTTTTTTTGGAGGCTATTTTGAACCGGGCGCTTGTGTTGGATATGGCGTATGCAAAGGAGGCAGAGGCAGTAGGAAAAGAGGCGATCGCATTGAGTCCTGCCAAACAGCCCGTTTACTACGAGCTTGCTCAACTGTATCTCAATCTCAATCGTGTCGGGGAAAGTGCCAAGCTATTGCAGGAGGCATGGCATCTTGAGAAAAGCAATTATTTTGCCGCGGGAAATCTGTGGTCGCTTGCGGCTTATTCGGGCGATAAGGATGCGATTGCCGAAGTCAGCGAGTCTATTACGCTTCGGGATCTCGGCGAGCCCAGGATGGTGGCAATCGCCCGCGCGTATCAGCAAGTGGGGAATTATGATGCCGCGATCTCGGTGTATGCCCAGATTGTCAGTATATATCCCGCAAATCCGCAGTATCATGCAACCTATGCGGCACTTTTGGCGCAGATAGGCAGGATCGCGGAAGCGCGCCAAGAAACGGAAACCGCTATCAGGCTTGACTCAAGATTTGAACAACAGGGTCGGGCATTTCTCGAGCAGCTCGGGAAGTAAAGAAACTTTCAGTCCGTATTTTCAGTTTTATCGGTATGGCAGATAAAGAGAATCTGAAAATTGCGATCGTCGGGGTGGGGATGGTCGGCGGGCCGCTTGCCCGTTTTTTTCAGGAAGTCGCGGGCCGCACGCGCGGCCGCGATCTTTTTTTATTTGATATTGATCCCAAGAAGGGATATGACGATGATGTCAATCTTGCGGATGTTATCTTTGTCTCCGTGCCGACTCCGCGCGACAAAGAAACCGGAGCCGTGAGGCTTGACGCGGTGGCGGCTACTCTTGCGACGATCCGCGCGCCGAAGATCGTGGTGCTAAAGTCCACCATTCCGCCCGGTACGACCGAGATGTTTCAGCGGCAGTACCCGACACATAAGATGCTTTTCAATCCGGAGTTTTTGACCGAGGCGCATGCATGGGAAGATACTCTCCATCCCGAACGCCAGCTCGTGGGATCAACCGCGCAAAGCCGCGATATGGCGCAGGCAGTACTCGCACTCTTGCCCAAAGCCACGGTGTCATCTCCTTCGCCGGAGCTTACACTGTCTGCGACGGAAGCGGAAATCATCAAATATGCCGCCAATGTATTTTTGACGCGCAAAGTGACATTTGCCAACGCGATCTATGATCTTGCAAAACATCATGGAGTCAGCTACGAGCACATACGCGCGGGGATTGCTTCAGACTCCCGTATCGGCCCGTCGCATCTGGATGCCGAGTATCATGGCTATCGCGGCTACGGAGGATACTGCTTTGTAAAAGATACGGATGGTCTGATTGCGCATCTGCGGAGCGAAGGTTTGACGCGCGATGCCGAGCTTTTTGAAGCTGACCGCGCGTTTAATACGTCCCTGCTCGCGTCACAAGGCTTGACGCCCGAGGATGTGAGCCTACACGATCACGAGTGGATAGCGAAAAAACTGAATAAGGAAGAAGGAATTGGGAAGTAGGAAGCGCATAAAACCCACCCTCATAATTCATGCCTCATAACTCATCCGGTCAGGACAGCGCCGGTGAGAGACGGATGGCCGCGGAGAAAGGATGCGGCATCCGTGACACTCCCTCCTTCCACTTGAAGTTTTTGGATAGCCAGAGATCCGCGCCCGCTTTGCACCAGAAGCGGGTGCGTTTCATTTTTTGAGACGCTTCCCTCTGATGCGCCAGGCATTTCATCTTCTATCCAATCTGCTTCTTCTATTCTTATGCGCAGGTCACGCTCGGAAGTGCGCCAGATCGTCCATGTGCCGGGCCATGGGCGGAATGCGCGAATCATCCGCTCTATTTCTTCTGCGGGTTTGTTCCAATCTATTTTGCCGTCTTCTTTGGTAAGAAGCTTGCAATATGTCGCCTGACTGTCATCCTGCGTCATCGGCGTAATTTCTCCCGCAATCCATTTCGGAAGCGTTTCTATAAGGAGTTCTACACCAAGTTTTGCCAGCTGATCATGCAGTTCAGGATATTCGGGTTTGTAATTTGTAATTTGTAATTTGGTTATTGCCAATTCTCGCCGTGCGAGAATTGGCCCATGATCCATCTGGGCATCAATTTTAATGATCGTAACACCAGTCTCCGCGTCTCCAGCAAGAATCGTGTGTTGAATCGGGGAAGGGCCGCGCCATCGCGGCAGGAGCGATGGGTGGATATTGAGCGCGCCGTATCGCGGGATATCCAGGATTGCTTGCGGGATGATTTTGCCGTACGCGGCTATGATATAAAGATCCGCCGCAGGCGCTTCGCGCGCGAAGTGCGCGGCATCAAGTTTATCCGGCTGGAGTATGGGTATGCCGTGCCGCGCGGCGCATAGCTTTACCGGAGGCGCTGTGAGTACGTGCTTTCTGCCTACGGGCTCATCGGGATTGGTTACGACACCTACAATGCGATAGCCGCTACCTGCGAGCGCCTCAAGCGCGGGCACAGCGAATTCGGAAGTGCCGAAGAAAAGAATGGAAATATTATTCATGTGCGCCGCCTTTTAAGATTTCTTCACGTCAAAAAGAGCTTTCACTTTGTCTATAAACAGCGTGCCTTCCAAATGGTCAAGCTCGTGCTGCATCACGCGCGCAAAAAATCGGGATGCATTGCGCCTAAATTTCTTTCCATGCTCATCGTGCGCCTCCACGCTGACTTTTTCATGCCTACTGACTTCGCCGAATTTTCCCGGTACAGAGAGGCATCCTTCCGGCCCCGCAAGCTTGCGGCGTGAGGAATTTTTGAGGACCGGGTTGATGAAAACATAATACTTCCATGCACGCTTCTCATAGGGGCGTTCGTTTTTTTCTTCGGGGTGCGCCCGGGAGGTGCGCTCCCATCCTTCTTTCTCGGCGCGGTCTACCTCCTCGGCTTCCTCCGAGACGATAAATATGCGCAGGGATTCGCCGACTTGGGGTGCGGCCAGACCCACGCCGTCCGGAGTCTCGGCAAGCGTTGTTTTCATCTCGGTAAGCAATCTTTGGATTTTGGGCGTCGTAATATCGTGCACCGCAAGATTTGTTGCCTTTTTTCTCAACACCTTGTCCGGCTCCCGAACGATCGGGAGGGTCTTTTCTTTTGGCTCTTTATGCGTCTTTTCCATTTTGTTTTTTAGGTTTGCTACTCTTGGCGCGTCTTTTCTTTTTCACGGGACGGCGCTTTTTATGCGCTTCGGGGGTTGCGGGCAACGTCCGCAGGACTGCAAAAAAATATTTGCCGCGGGCGTCACTCGGCAAATTATCTTTTTCAAGGACTCTTCGGGCAAGCGCGCGCAGATCTGATTCGTAATAGCGCTTGGCGATGCCAAGGTAGGCTGCAAAGCGTTTTGGTTCTCCCATCATTCCCGCAAGGTCATCCGCAAGCACATGCTCGCGGGAGTGGAGTTTTGTGTCGGGGGTTAGTCGCATAGAACGTCACACTAGCGTCCTTGTCTCTGGAGCAGGGTAAATGTCGTACGGAGCATAATCAGAAGATCAAGCATAAACGATCTGTTTTTTACATAGTAGAGATCATACTGCATTTTTTCGGGCGCGTCTTCGGGCGATGCGTCGTTTTCCATATTGATCTGCGCCCATCCGGTAATGCCGGGGGGCACGAGGAGCCGCATTTCATAAAAGGGGGTTTCGCGCGCGAGGCGCTGTACAAATTCCGGCCGTTCGGGTCGCGGCCCTACAAATGACATCTCCCCCTTGAAAATATTAATGAGCTGGGGCAATTCGTCAAGGTAGGTCTTGCGGAGCAGTGCTCCCACCGGCGTATATGCGCCGGCATCCTCCGCTTTGTTCCATCCCAGATGCTCCGGCACCGCAGTGCGCCATGTGGAGCGGAATTTCAGTATTTCAAATACAGCACCGTTTTTGCCGATGCGTTTCTGGCGGAAGAAGATCGGCCCGCGGGAGTTTATCTTTAGCGCGGCTGCTATGAAAGGCGTGAGAGCCAAAGTCGGCAGGGACAGAAGGGCGGCAAGGAGGATATCCGTGATGCGTTTGCCCGCGTCATATGAATACTTTTTGATCCCAATGAGATTTTCCAGAAACCACGCTTCGCGGATCAGCGAGAGCGGGATTTTGCCCGTGAGCATCTCATGAAATGCGGCAAAGTCGTATGTGTGCAGGCCAAGACCTATGATTTTGAAAAGTGCCGCGACTACTTCGGCGTTATTTTTCATTTCGGGCGAGATGATGATCGCCTGCGGCTTGAAATCGCGCACGAGATGCGAGAGGCCTTCGGGACCGAGTACGAAGTGGGGGAGCGAAGGCAGGGAAGGAAGTGTGGGCTGTACAGATTCCCCGTGAGATACGAATGCTACGGGCCGCCAGCCAAGCTGGGGATTTAAAGTAAGATAATCCGCAAGGTCTATGGTCTCGCGGCTGATGCCAAGAAACATCACACGCGCCGCAGGCGCGCGGGGGACGATCATATTAAAGATCCACCTCCAGCTGAAAAAGAGCGCGGTTCCGATACCTGCGATCAGGAGGAGGTTGCGGCGCGGCTCAATCGCAAATGGGAAGAAATAAAAGACCACGATCGCAAGGATCGTGTTGATCGTCATGGTTTGTATAAGCCGGTATAAGAAAATTCTGCTGTTTTTAAGGATGCGCAGTTCATACAGCCCGAATCCCGCGACAAGTGCGAGCCAGAGAGAAAAAATAAGCGTAAAAGGAAAAAGATGGAGCTGAAAGAGAGAAGCCCGATCCTCGGGCATGTAGCGGATTGCAAGCGTCGCCCAGAGGGCCGCATACAGCAGGAAGACATCGCCCGCAAGCAGTAAGACGATTTTTTTACTCACCCGTGTTCGTATCATAGAGTTGGATTGTGCGATTCAGCATATCATGAAAGGCGAATTTTGTCTTGATGGTTTCTTGTGCGCGCATCCCAAGCGCCATCCGCTTTTCCGGATTCGCGGCAAGTGTCTCAATGGCTTTTGCGAGCGCTTGGGAGTCTTTGGGCGGTACGAGAATGCCGACGTCGCCATCCGCGATCATATCCGGCATACCCCCGACATTGGTTGCTATGACGGGCAGGCCTGCGGCCATGGCCTCCATGATCACATACGGCAGGCCCTCTTTGAGAGAGGGGAGTACAAATACATCCAGCGCTTTGAGATATTGATTTGCGTGCGAGATGAAGCCTGCGAGAGAAACATGATCTTGCAATTTGGCATCGGCGATCTGTTTTTCAAGACGCGAGCGATCTTCTCCGTCGCCAATTATGAGAAGCAAGAATAAAGAATCAGGAATCAAGGAAATCGCGTCTATGAGGTAGCGGAGGCCTTTGTTTTTCGTGAGTTCGGCGATTGTGCCGATGAGCACCGTATCTTGCGCGATGGGATGTTCTATTTTTTGCGCAAGCAGGGCGCGCGCATCAGCGCGCGCAAGGAAATCAATCTCTTTGATGCCGTTTGGAATGAGGGTAAGTTTCCGCGCGGGGATGAATTTTTCCGCCGCCGTAAAATCTACGTGATCAAGCAGGATGACTTTGTCCTGAAAGAGAGAGGAAAGCCGGCTTATGAAAAGAATAATTTTTTTTGTGATCCATGCGCGGTTCTCAAGAAACCCCCAACCGTGGACGGTGAAAATGACTTTAGGTAGTGGGTGGTAGGTAGTAGGTGGTAGGAATTTATAGATAAAAGCGGCGAGAGCTCCGAGGCCGCCTGCTTTGGAGCTGTTGAGATGTATGATGTCCGGGCGTTCGCTTGCGTAAACCTTGAACAGTTGGAAAAAAGCGGCGCATTCTTTAAGCGGATTTATATCGCGCCTGAAAGCGGGGATCGGAATCGTCCGTATGCTCTCGCGTCCGAGCATCTCAAAAAGCGGACCGTTGCCTCCGGCCGCAACCACTGCCTCAAACCTGTCT
>Ga0209542_10003760_pt1 | contig 32078 bp, 37 predicted proteins | sample RifCSPhighO2_01_FD_184028 | JGI IMG/M metagenome (GOLD analysis project Ga0209542, IMG submission 184028) | Soil microbial communities from Rifle, Colorado - Rifle CSP2_plank highO2_0.1 (SPAdes) (version 2) | ecosystem: Environmental > Terrestrial > Deep subsurface > Rock core/Sediment ... | reverse complement strand
AATATAATCATGGAAACAATAACCTTTTCTGAAATAGATGTTGCTTGTGATGTAAAGCAATTTCTTAGCATGAGCAAGGATATTTCTTATTCTGACGAAAAAGTAAAAGAGTTCATATTTAATAAATGTGATGATTCAGATTTACTAAAGGTAACCAAAACTATTGCTTCTCCAATAAAGATAGTAAGCGTTGTCAAAGTAGATGACGAATACATAGATAAAAATCTTTGATGTCACTTCATTATGGCTGTTTTTATTTCTTATCCTTTTCGTTTGATTATTGATTATGGTTTTTTAAAATGGGTATTAACTAGTTGCCCTCAAAAAGCCAGAGTAATTTCAGGATTACTTAGAATAAACGTTTATTCTAAAGAACATAAGAAAAATAATAATCTTATACTAAAAGAAGATTTAGATTTAATACTCTCTGAAAATCTTGTTAAAGATAAAGACTTGATTCTTGGGGGAGTAAGTAGTTTTAAATTTCCAATAGAAATAGAAGAAATAATTGGAAAAAATAAGTTTGATGAGATTACAAAGAGAATTATTTTGGGAATAGTTCTTACTGATGAAATACCTTATAATGTAGCAATATTAACAACAAATGAAAATCTAAAGAAATATCAAGAAAATCCTTTATTCAGTCAAATAAAAGGTTTAGCAATAAAAACCGAAACAGAGGCAGTTTATCTGATAGAAAGTATGTTTAAAATGTTTTGCAGTCAAAGAGAAAATAGCAAATAATTATTCTTTACTTTCTTCAATTAATATCTTATTATTCTTAGTAGTAATTTTCAGTTCTTTATCAATCAAACCAGAATCTTCGGCTACTTTCTTAGGCAAGGGGGCTCTATATTTATAATATTCAGTGTTTCCTACTTTTTTATCAAAGACTTTTATTATCTTCATAGAGCATTTAGGTGCCCTAACCTTTTAAACTTGTCGGTGCCCGAGAGATTAAACTTAGATTTTAAGCCCCTTTAAGTTAACAGAGAAAAAGAATATAATAATTTATAAAGCTCCTAGAAATTCAATTTTTGATGAGTGAAAAAATATATTTAATTATGCTTGCAGGATTACCAGGAACAGGCAAATCAACCGTAGCATCTAAAATTGTAAGAGGGCTTAATGGATATGAGGTTGTCTCGCAAAACGAGATAAGAAGAAAATTTGGGATAAGAAGGATGCCAAAAACACAAGAAAAGACTCTTAGAACCATAGATAGGATGACTTGTGATTTATTAATTTCTGGAAAAGGTGTTGTTTTTGATAGTGTAAATAGATTTCTATTCAGAAGGCAACAAATATATGGAATTGCCGCCGGATGCGGGGCAAATGTTGTTACTCTAGAGACTGTTTGCTCTGAACGAGAGGCAAAAAGAAGAATTGGAATGAGGAATAAAAGTGACAGATTATTGTCCGACCCATACAGGACAGAAGTATATGACAGATTACAAGGTGAGTGGGAGCCGATAATTGAAGATTATAAACATCCTGGAGAGGACCATGTATCATATGTCGTTTATGATAGCGAAAAAAATACATTTAAGAGAATTAAAATAACCAAGGGAATGAAAGGATTTTTAACCAGAATCGAGAAGATTCTATTGGAAAAATAAGAAATTAACTAACGCTCTAATGCTCTGATTACGCTTGTGGAAGATGTTTTTTCTTGTAGCTTGTATCTTCCCATCCATCAATGGGGTTAATTATCATGTTCTCCCTAAATTCAGACCTTGGCAAGAATGGCTGCATATCTTCAATGGGTGCCCCGCCAAAAACCCTTGGAGAATAATTATCCCAGTCATGCATATTCACATCACATACAACTGGCTCTTTCGCATCTAATACCTCCCTGATTCTCTCTCTCATTCCTTCGTGTTTGCTAATTTCAGCAGTTCTTATTCCGTATGCTTTGCAGATTTTGACAAAATCTGGCGGATTATATCCTGCAGGACCGCACGCTTCCATTCGTCCATTAAAATTTGTTCTCTGGAATTGTCTTGTGATTCCATAGCAATGATTATTCATTATAAATGTTTTAAGAGGAATGCCATAATTGCGCACAGTTTGTAATTCTTGTATATTCATATTAAATCCGCCATCTCCAATAGTGCAGACTACGTTGCTGTCAGGAGAAGCAGCTAGGCAAGCACCCATTGCACCAGCAAATGAAAAGCCCATTGGAGAGTTTCCATTGTTAGTTAAAAATCTCTGGCCTGCCTTTGTCTCAAATGCTTGGCTTGCTACAACAATATTTCCTCCACAGTCCCCTACAAGAATATCCTTTGATTTCATTTCCTCTGATAATGCTCTTACAAAGACATATGGATTCACAACCTCTTTCTCATTGTAATATTCTGGAAGAACAGGATCATATCTCTCTTTCCACTCTCTTACTCTTGACATCCAAGAAGAAAAGTCCTTCTTCTTACCAGAAAGGATTTGGTCTTTCAATCTCTGAAAAAAGAGTTTAGCATCGCTTGGAATTCCCTCAAAGGGAACAGGTTGGAATTTTCTCTGGAGCATCGCTTCATCAACATCAACGAGGTATCTCTTAGCTTCTCTTGCAAAAGCATCCACATTACTGCCTGTAATTCTTCCAGAAACTCTGCTGCCAACAGCAACTAAAAGATCTGAATTCTGAATTCCAAAATTTCTTCCAGCCCCGCCATAGCTTCCAACTCTCCCGCCGTAATATTGAAAATCTGAAGTTACAACATCAAGTGCATTCCATGTTGGAAAACATGGAATTCCTAAAAGATTTGCAACTTCTAAGAATTCGGGAATTGCGTTTGCTGTTCTAACTCCTGCGCCAATGAGCATCACAGGTCTCTCTGATTTAGATAAATCTCTTAATAAAGAATTGATTTTTTCATCTATAGAGTGAATATCCCAAGCTGACTGATATGGTAAGGTGTCAAATCCAACCAAACTCTCAAGATCAACTTCTGCTTTCTGCACATCAATTGGCAAGTCAAGAAGAACAGGTCCAGCTCTCTTATTTCTTGCTAGGAAAGCCGCTTTTTCTATTTCAAATTTAATGTCTTGTGGATTCTTAACAAAAACAGCATATTTGGTTATTGGTTTTACTATATCAGTTATAGGTGTTTCCTGAAATCCCGCTTGTCTTATCTCATCAGTTGGCCTCATAAATCTGGATTGCACCTGCCCTGTTAGAAAGATTGCCGGGACAGAATCATAAAAACAATTTGCAATCGGAGTTACAAAATTTTGCCCACCTGGCCCGCTTGTTGCGATTGCAGCCGCAAGTCCAGAGATTTTAGAATAACCTTCTGCTGCAAATCCTCCTGCTTGCTCGTGCATGACAGAGACATATCTCGTCTTAGATGTTCTGGTGAATGCGTCTATAAGGTCACCATTTGCTGCCCCGTAAACTTCAAATACATCTTTTATTCCAAGCGATGCTAAATAATTTATTACAAAATCAGCAACTTTTATTTTTAGCATAAACGTCAAAAAGAGTGACGGTTTAAAAATATTTAGGTAGTTGAAATAAGCGGCTCATTACATTTTGAATATTTCTTTCAAAATTTCAAGCTCTTTCTTTTTTATTCCGCCAAACATGAATAAAAAGAATAGGTAAACTAAAACTCCCAATATAACTAAGAATATTCCTAGAATTAAACTCATGTCACTGATATAAAAAGCTATAATCTGCAATAAAATAAACATGGCTATACTCGCCAATAATGGTCTAATAGAACTAGCGAAATTAATTGAGAAATGTAGCTCTTTTTTTACATAATAAAGAGTTGCAAAGAAATAATAAAACCAGCTAATTAAGACAGCTATTGCTGCACCCATTGTTGCGTGAAAATCAGAATAGGGAAGAAGGGCCTTTATTAAGATTATGTTTAAAGTTATGTTTATTATAGAAGTGAAGAAGATAAGTTTTGCAAATATATTAGTTTTTTCTTCAGAAGAGAAAAGTGGTAAAAGAATTCCCGTTATTATTATTGGGAATATTAAGAAGGATAATATATAAAGCAAGAACGATGCTGGAAGATAGCTGCTGCCATATAAAATCTTAATAAAATATTTTCCAAGAACTATAATCCCAAATGTAGCTGGAATAGCTATTATAGAGATATATTTTATTATTTGATGTGTAACTCTTTGTTTATCTAATTTGCCTATTTTAGAAAGAATCGGTAAAAGTATTATATTTGGAAATAAAATGAGTGAAGATAAACCAGCAACAAAAATAAAAGCTGCTCTGTAATATCCAACATACTCTGGAGAAACAAACAAACCAAGCAATATTGAATCTATGTTAGAAAAGAGAACAGCAGATATAGAAGCAATTGTTAAAAAGAAGATAAACCTGTTTACTCTCATCTTATCTATTTTCTCATTGGTTTTCTTATACAGAGCTGGAAGTAATTTTTTGGAATAATACAGGGAGAAAACTAACATTATTATTGATGTTATAGTAAGAGAAACAAATATGCTGGACACATAATACTCAGAAGAAAAGAGAAAGAAAAGAATCAATGCAATAATTATGCGCATAATCTGGCTAATTGCTTCTCTTGTGCTTGCATACCCTACTTTTTCAATTGAGTAAAAAATCTGCACATAAAAACTATCGAACGCACTAATAAATATATAAAAAGATGAGATTAATAATGGAAGAAAAAGATTAGCATTTTTAAAAACATAAAAAGATAGGGGATATGCTGCAATCAACAAGAAAACAGATGTAACTATAGCAAGAATAAACTTTATTTTAAGTAGATAACGATAATAAGCAGAAATTTTTCTCTTTTCTTTATATAACGAATACGAGATAAATCTTACCAAGGCGCTGTTTATTCCCAAATCTGCAAATGTGGAAACAAGCACTGCTATCGATAGGGCTATCGAGTATATACCAAAATTCTCAGGCATTAAGAATCTTGCCAGAATTACCGCAAAGATTAAGGAACCTATTTTGTTTATTAATGAGATGGATAAACTCCAAAAAGAATTTTTTATTAACCTTTGTTTTAATGAATACTCTTTCATGCACTGGCAAGAAAACTCTTATTTTTAAACTCTATTAATCCACAATTCTGTAATTATCAAAATATCTCTTTGTCTTTTGCCAATCTTCCTTGCTTTTACTATACTTTATCTGCTCTGCAATTTTTAAGCCCATATCCCAGCACTGGTCCATATTGTTATAATTGAAAAGCCCCTGCCTTCCTAGGAGATAAAAGTTTTCTATCCCATCCACAGAGTTAATGAATGGAATAATGCTTTTGGAAAAACCTTTCTTATAGATCGGATAAGCTTTTTTTATAGTTTTTACGAAATACTCTTCAATTTCACTCTTTCTCAGAATATTTATGTCTTCAAGCTGTTTTATCATCTTAGTTATATTCTCCTCTGTGATTTCTCGGGTTGTTTCTACCATGATAATTGTCTTATCTCTGGGGCCACTTTCAGGCGAAAATGCTTTTTGCTCGCTTATTCTTTGAAAAATCCATTTGCCCTCGGGGAAAAATATCCAGCAATCTTTTAATGCCCTTTCTTTATTTAAAACGAAATAAACTATGTTTAGATGTTGATATTTTATATTTCCCTTTAATTCTATCTTTGGATTTAAACTTTCGGATAGAGAATCCAGGGGGATAGTGGAGATTACATAATCCGGACTTTTTATTTTGGATTTATCTAAAGTTACACTTTTAACCTTGTTGTCTTCTATATTTATCTCTTTTATCTTCTGCCTAAGCAATATCTTACCGCCATTCTTCAAAATTCTAGATTTTAAAGAATCAAATATCTGCATTATGCTTTTTTCAGGATAATAGAAATATTCTGCAGAAATTTTCTTTGTATCTCTAAATAGGACACTTTTTATAAGTTGAAATATGCCAGAGATTGCAACTCTTCTTTTTGCTAACTGAAAGTCTAGCTCTTTTGGATCAGAACCCCAGATTTTATAAGCGTAATCTCTGAAGGAAAGATTATAAAGTGTTTTTCCGAACCTATTTATCAGGAAATTCTCATAAGAGTCGTCCGGCATTTTAGAAAGGGGCTTTGTCAAGATATCAATTCCAGCAGAAAATGCTGTAAAAGGCATTCTCGTTGCTATCTGGCTGATTTTTAGTGGAAAGTCAAAATAATTGCCGTTTAAATATATAGAATTCTTCTTCTTTATGCTTCTTAGAGGGCATATTTTTTTAATTTCTTCCATTATCCCTGGCAGTTCTGTATAGATTTTATGCGGGCCGTAATCCAAAATAAAATCTCTATATTTAAAGCTAGCAGCGCTTCCTCCGATAAAATTTTCCTTTTCTATGACAATTATATTATATTTCTCAGATAAATAATAAGCAGAAACCATTCCAGTTATTCCAGCACCCAAGATTAAAATTGTTTTCTTCATTTTACGAAGCTTTACCTCCTAAAGCGAGTATTTGAAAATTATTTATAATTTTCATTTTTTCACGAAAGTATTGAACGCGGTTTTCATATTGTCTAAAAGCTCTCCTTTCTTCACGCTGGCAACAAGTCTTTTAACTATATATGCCGGCCTAAAATAAAATCTCTTATGAAATTTATCATAATAACTTTCAAGAGTCTCCCAATCAAGCTTCGGGTGATTGTAAACTTTTGAGGCGGTATGAAAATTATATCTGCTCCAGTCTTTTGTTTTTAACAATCCTTTTTTTTCAAATTCATCAAAAATTTGAGTAGATGGAAGAGGCACGAGTATAGTTGCTTTTGCATAATCAATATTAAGCTCACAGGCAAAGTTTATTGTCTGTTCCATAGTTTCAATTGTATCTTCAGGCAATCCTAGCATGAAGAATCCTGAAGTTTCCATTCCTGCTTCCTTGGCCCATTTTACAGCATTCATGGCTTGCTGGGTTGTTGTGCCCTTGTTGATTGATTTTAAGATATAGTCATTGCCAGATTCAAAACCAAATGCAACTTTATAACATCCAGATTTTACACATTTCTCAAAAAATTCTTTGTCAACACAATTGACTCTTACACCGCATTCTAGCTGCCATGAGAATTTTAATCTTCTTCTCACGATTTCATCACATATATCTTTAGCTCTTCTCAAATCAGTCGCAAACATGTCATCCCAAACATGAATTTCTTTAAAGCCACTTCTAATCAAAAGCTCAAACTCGTCAACAACCCTTTTAACCGATTTTGCCCTAAATCTTCTGCCAAAAACAGACTTGTTGCAGTATGTGCAGCCATAAACACATCCTCTGGATGTTCCTATCGTTCCTACGGGGCTTTCTCTTGCTATGGCCTTGGGATTCATATATATTTTTGGATTGAAAAAATGCCAAGCCGGCATTGGTAACTCATCTAAATTGTCTATCTGGGGTCTTGGAGAATTTTTAATTACCTTATTATTCTTTTTGTATGCTATGCCATTTATTTTGGCTAAAGGAACTCCTTTAACAATTTCCTGCAAGGTTATGTCTCCTTCACCAAATACAACAATATCAATATCTTGGACATTGGCTACCTCTTCTGGGAATATAGTAGAATGAACGCCCCCTGTTATTATTTTTACACTTGAAGCTCTCTGTTTTATAAACCTGGCAACATGTTTTGCTTCCTCAAATAGAAGTGTTGTGAATGTCAATCCAATGTAGTCTGGTTTGAAGTCATTAATTGTCTTTTCTATTAGTTCATATGGTCTGTCTGATATTTGCAAGTCAAGAACCCTGCATTCCCCACCAGCGTGCAAAACGCTTCCAGCCAGTTCTGCCAGAGAGACAAATGGTCTTGGAGCGATTATGCCCTTCAATGCAGACTTGCCATAAACCCTTATCGAAGAGGGCATATTCATAAGCAAGACCCTTATTTTTTGCATCTCCCTACAAAAAATAGTGTCTTTTTAAAGATTCTTAGCTTTCATTATATCTCATAAATTATACGGGCTATTAAAACAGCTCTTTTTATCTTTCCTTTGTTACTCTGAAGAGTTAAATCAATCAACAAACCTGTATTTAATTAATGTCCATAAGGCTTGAAAGCCATCTTTCCAGTTAATTTTCTTGCCCTCTTCTATTGTTCTCGGATAATAAGCAATAGGAAGTTCTACAATCTCATGTCCTTTTTTCCTGACTTTTGCAGTTACTTCAGGACAGAATTCAAACTTCTCACATTTTAAATTGAGAGATTTTAGAACATCAATATCAAATATCTTATAGCAAGTTGGCTCGTCAGTTATTTTTGCATCATAAAGCAGATTTGATGTAAAGGTCAATATTTTGTTTGCAAGGAAGAACTTGTTTTTGAAGATGGATGGCCCTTTTTTGTCTTTTGGGAATCTTGTCCCATAAACTACTTTTGTTTTTCCTTCTTCAATAGGCTGGATTAATTTAATGTAATCTTTCGGGTCATATTCTAAATCAGCATCTTGAATCACAACAATCTTGCCTTTTGCATGTTCTATTCCTGTTCTAAGCGCATGCCCCTTGCCATAATTTCTTTCATGAAAAAAGACCTTTATCTCACAATCTTTTATTTTCTTTAATATCTCTCTTGTCCCATCTTTAGAGAAGTCATCTATAATAATTATCTCCTTTGAAATTGGCACATCTTTTACTTTTTTTATTATTTCTAAGATTGTATTTTTCTCATTATAGACAGGGATTATAACTGAGATTCTTGGTTGATTGTTTTTTATCATATTTTAGTAGTTTGCCATCTTAGACGAATGATGATAAGAATGCGCTTGCCAATCTTATTGTCTTAGACAATGGAAGTTTAGACACACTTCTCATTTTTCTAATCATGTAGCTAGGCCTCAGATAAAATCTTCTATATGCTCTTTTGACTGTTTCTCTAATTTCTTCAGGGGTTCTTCCATTAGACACAAAAACAACATCCCATGAAGTGTATTTATCCCAATTATCAGTCAAGAATTTTCCGGATTTCTTCGCTTGCTCGTACATCTCGGTTCCTGGATAGGGCGTAGTAATTGGAAATTGCACAAAATTTGGGTCTACTTCAAGAGCAAATCTGATTGTCTGCTCTGTTTCCTCTTTAGTCTCTGTTGGAAGATTTATCATAAAAGAAACCCATGTCTCTATGCCTGCCTCATGTGTCCATTTCATTGCTTTTCTTGATTGCTCGATGGTTATTCCTTTTTTAATGAGATTTAATAATCTCTGAACTCCAGATTCCAAACCATAGAAAATTTGATAGCACCCTGCTTCTTTCATCTTCTTAAGCAATTCAGGATCTACCAAGTTGACTCTAGTAAAACAGCTCCATTCAATATTTAAATTGTTTTTAATCATCTTATCGCAAAGATCTATCACCCTATCTTTATTTGCTGTAAAAGTCTCATCATAAAATTGCACATCATCAACATTATATTTTTCTTTCAAATATCTTAGTTCTTCAATGACTCGGTCAGTAGAATAATACCTGTAAGTTCCTCCAAAAATCAGGCTCCCAGCGCAATAAGTGCATTTATAAGGGCATCCTCTGGAGGTCATAATATTGAGCGTTCTTTTTCCGCGCAAATTTGCAGAGGAATGATATTTTATTATGGGAAAGAGGTGCCTTGCAGGCATTGGCAATTCATCTAGATTTTGCACAAGGGTACACGGTTTATTCACAATTAGCTTCTTGCCCCTCTTCCAAATTAGACCACTAACTTTTTCTAAAGACGATTTATTTTCTAGCGCATTTATTAATTTGCTTAAGGAAATCTCTCCCTCACCATAGATTCCAAAGTCTGTATTGTCGTCCTTTATAATATTTGAGTCTAAAGTTACCTGTGCCCCACCAAGAACTATTTTTATATTTCCATTTATCTTTTTAATTAATTCCGCAACTTTATAACATCTATTTATAGTATTAAAGTAAACAGACATTCCCACCATATCTGGATTAAACATCTTGACAATTTTCTTTATATCTGAATAACTATAATTCATAGCCTCTGAATCAATTACGCGAACTTTATGATTATTCTTCTCCAAAACAGCAGCTATATAAGCAAGCCCTAACGGGGGATAAAGAGTGCCTATACTAGAGAATTTGCCATATCTCACTTCTTGAGAGTTTGGTGGAATTACTAATAATATCTTCATATTTTATGGATATAAAGACAATTTATAAATCTTTTATTAAATCTCTTCCTAATTTTATGGGAAATATCAGTGCCAAGATAATAGAGAGAATCATTACAAGCCATGCAAATTTATATATTAATCCGTCAAAAAAACCATTTACGCTATATCTATCAAATATCTTCTCTTTGGGGATATAGTTTACCGGATAGTAAAACCATTCGTGGGTAGAGTCAATTACGGAGATAATTTGCGGTTTTAGATTGATTTGTGTTTGATATACCTTAAAATAAGGGTCTCCTGTTTCTTCATCGTATCCCCCTCCGCCCAAAATAGTCTTTTGTGGAGTCGCCCCTGAAAATTGGCCAACCAATTGCTCCATACTCTCATTTAATTGTGGATTATCCTTTATTGTACCCCAGCCGCAATCATCTCTCGCGCATTCAATAAAATAAAGCTTTATCGGTATATCTTGACCAGAAAGATTCTCATTTAACTGCAATATGGGTGAGAAATATGAAGCCTCAAGATAATGAAAGTCGCTGAAAAGCCAGGCAATTCTCCCCCTATATATTCTGGAATCAACAAGCACAACTGAATCTTTGTCCACGTTATTTATAGCATATTCTCTCATCTGGGATAATGCTCCCCTAGAACTAAGATGAGGCATAAGCATAAAAAGTTGAAATATTAAAATAGCTATAACAAGAATTGTAAGGATTATTTTCCTTTCCATTTTGAAACTCTCGCCTATCTTTAAAGAAAATTTGTCAATAAAAACCCCTCCAAAAATAGCCAGAACAGGAATCATCGTAGTATAGTGTGTCGGCAGCCAATTAGAGAGTATTAGGAAGATAAACCCGAATAAGTTAAATATAATTAAAAACAACCAATATTTTCTTTTCTCTCTTAAAAAATAAGTCATTAACAAACCGAGCAAGCCAAAAAGAACAATCACAGGGTCTAATCTAAAGATAGTTTCAGCCATTGAAACAACCCCGTCAAAAAATTTCTGTTCTAAAAATCCAGAATCAAAGCCGAGAAGACCAGTGTATGCCTGCCTTGCATTGCCAATATCAAAATACTGTGCAAAATAAGTGTCTACCATTCCCTTGTCCTTGTACCAAAGGTAGTTGTGAATGAGGATCGGAGAGAAAACTAGAAGTATTATCAAGCCAAAATAAACTGCTCTTTTTGATAAGTTCCAAAATTCTTTTTTATTAAGTTTATTCTCTTCTTTTTTTCTGAATAAAAAGAAAGCTAAAAGAAAAGCAGGCACAAAGAACAAGGAGAGGGTTTTTATTAAAGAGGCTATGCCGATACTAACCGCGGCAAGGTAGGGGAATTTGCCTTTTTCTGCAGAGACAATGAAAATATATATTGCAAACGTCAGGAAAAACAAAGCAGACAGGTCCATCTCCGCCAAGGTGTACCTTATTAAATAATAGGAAACAGCCAATAGAAAAGAAGACAGCAATGCTGCTTTTTTGCTAAATATTCTTGCAGTTAAGATATAAACTACTAGGATAGTTAGAGAGCCGTAAAAAAATGACAAGAACCTAGTTGAAAACATTGTAACCCCTAAAATTCGCATGAAAATGTCAGTTAGATAGAACCAGGTTGGAGAATGCGCAAAGGTGCTAATCAGTCCAGAATGCAAAAATCCAATAGCATGTGGGCCATGGACCGCCTCATCGCCAAGCATTGAGATATTTCTTGCAACAATAAACCTAAGTATAACTCCTAAAACAAATATTGGTATCAGCCATTTTCTTTCGTCATTTGAAAATATAAAATCTATTGATTTATCCAGAAGAGTTTGCTTTTTCTTCCTTTCACTCTCTTTTTCTTCCTTTTTCTCTTCCATCTGTTAATATCTACAATATCTTATAGAACTTTTTAAATGTTGGTTCTGCAGTTGAGAAAGGGTAATTGGAATCCTTTTGAGATAAATCTCATATCTTGTTATTGTTTGTATTAATTTTTCTTCTTTTTGTTGGTTTTTTGCTTTTTTTATTTAAAACATTCAGAATTTTATTAACATCCAGGCCATGGGCAAGGCATCCTTCTTCAAGAGTTTCATCAGTTGCAATTGGGCAATTGCAGCAGCTTATTCCTTGTCCAAAAAGTATCTTTCCTGCTTCAGGTTTTCTTCTAAGAATATCAGCTATATTGTCTTCTTTGCTTATCATTTGATGTCACACCTCCTCTACAATAATTGCACGTTCAGGGCACTGTTCTGCTGCCTCTTTTGCGCATGTTTTATCTGTTTTTGAAGTTTTTACTCTTGCCTTATCACCTTTCATCTCAAATACCTCTCCGCAGACGGCGGGGCATAACCCGCACCCAACGCATTTTTTCTTATCTATCTCTACTTTGTACATTGTAAATTTTTATATTTTATCCAAAATATTTCTCTTTATAAAACTTTATGAGCTGCTCAACTTCAGGTATGCAGGATTTGTTTCCTATGCCTACTTTTAACTTGTGCTGAACTTTTTCTAGTGTATCTGCTCCTTCAAGGACTGCTTCTTCAATGTCTTTGTCTGTTACTTTTATCTCTTTATCTATAATTCTTGCATTTTCGTTGACCATTCTGTCCAACTGGTTACTTTTTCTGAAATAATCGTTTATTGCCGCTCTTAATGCCTTATCTCCCAGGACAGAGCAATGAAATTTTCTTTCTGGAAGATCTCCGAGCCTCTTTACTATGTCTTGCGGTTTTATTTTGAGTGCATCATCAATCTTTGTCCCGCCTTTTTCTCCGACCATCACGGAGAGCATTGACGTCGAGGCTATCGCAGAAGCGCAATTGTGCAAGGAAATCCCATTTACCTTATATATCTTTGGACTATAAACTAATCCGGGGTCATATATCTTGCCTGAGTAATCAAACGCTGAAACATTTGATATTGGTATTAAGAATGCCTTCTCTTTTGAATGATATTTTATTCTTGAATATTGGGGGTCTCTTCTAAATATTAAATTATATTCTCCAGTATTTTTATATAACTTTCCTCTCCTTACGAACTCACGACCTTCACGTTTATGTATTGGTGCAAAGATTCCTAAACGTCCAATAATAATCTGGAGCTGATATGCCAACTCTTCTTTGGAAGTCGATATGAAATATTGTGCTTGCCAACTATCTTTTTGCTGTGTTACCCACCCATCTCCATTTATATAAGAATTAATTATCTTTTCTTGCTTATGCATTGGCAAATATAAAACCTCATCTGAGAACTTCTTGTGAGACGGTGCGCCACCATGTCTTTTAAGTAATTCTACTACTAAAGGCTCATTTAGTTGGATGCATAAGACATTTTCAGTATTTCTTTTATAGATTCTATATCTCCACTTTCTCTTCTTTGCGATATTCTCAATATCTTCTACAAACTCTCCCTCATTCAACCCAAAATAAAATATTACTCTATTCTTTGATGGAATTGATCCATCAGATACATAATAACCTAAAATGGAGCATATATCTGCGTCGATTTCTAAATTGTCTTTTATTTTATCTGGAACATTAAAAATCATAAAATCTCCTGTTTTTAATTCTGCTGCAGGCATTAATTCTATGCAAGAACTACTAATTTTAGAATTATTAATCTCAGACCATCGATTAGCTGTAGAACGATCTACCTTTGTTATCTTTTCGCGCCTAACACATGGAACTGGATGATTTGGTGTAAGGAAGAATTTATAAAAGTTAGATGTAGACAGAGCTATAGAAATAATTTTGCCGCTGTAGTCTCGAGTTAAAACTTCCTCTATTATATTTGTTTTACTTTCGCCATCTAAGACTTTATCTCCTAAACTCAAATCTTCCACTTTTTTTGTTGTAAAATCCTCCATTAACAATTTAGCACCTGGCAATAGTGAACCAAATGTCTGCCATTTCATTTCTTTTATTTTGTCTTCCTTTTTGTCTATTTTAATCCATACTTTCATCATGTCCCCGCATGCTGGGCTCCCGACCAACCCTAATCCGTCTGCCTTGTATTTATCTGCTTTTTTTCCATCCAAGAAATTTTTTGGAGAGAAGAAGTGGCTTTTAACAGCTTTTGTATAAAACCATTTCTGTGAGTCAACTTTCGCTTTTACGTCTGGGTGGGTATTCATCTCATTCATGTGAAGTGCTCCATACTAAGATTTACAGGGGATATTTTTTTTAATTTTTTAACAATTCCAGGCATTGCATCGGCGACTCTGTCTAAATATTCTTTAACGCTATCTTTTCCAAGAGTAAACCTTATGCTTCCATGAGCCCCTTCATATGATAATCCTATTGCCCTTAGCACATGGCTTGGTTCTAGGCTTTTAGAGGCGCATGCAGAGCCAGTTGAGGCATAAATATTCATTTCATTAAGATAAAGAAGCATTGCTTCGCCCTCAACATCCATAAAGGATATATTAACATTGTTCGGGAGTCTTTCTGTGCTGTGCCCATTCAGTCTGGATTTTGGAATCTTCAACAATTTGGCTATGAGATAATCTCTTAATTCTGAAAGCCTTGCATTTTCCTTGTCTTTATTTTTCTGGGCAATTTCCAATGCCTTGGCAAAACCTACAATATAAGGAACATTTTCAGTTCCTGAGCGAAGTCTGGATTCTTGTCCCCCTCCATGTACAAGCGGAACAATTTCAATGCCCTCTCTTAAATATAACATTCCTATGCCTTTAGGACCATATATTTTGCTGCCGTTTATAGTCAGAAGGTCAACACCAAGGTATTTGATGTCAAGATTCAAGCAACCTGCTGCTTGGCAGGCATCAGTATGAAATAAGACCCCTTTTTTCTTGCATATTTCTGCTATCTCTTTTATTGGTTCTATTGTCCCAATTTCATTGTTCGCATACATTATTGAAACAAGCGAGGTTCTCTCATTAATCGAATTCTCTACATCTTTCGGATTAACTTTTCCATATTTATCAACATCTAAATAACTAACTTTGAATCCAATCTCTTCCAGATAAGCACAACTATTTAGTACAGCAGGATGTTCTATTTTTGAGGTAATAATATGATTTTTCTCTTTGTTTGCAAGTGCTATGCCTTTTATCGCGAGATTAATGCTCTCTGTTCCGCCAGATGTAAAAATTATTTCTTTTGTTGAGCAGTTTAGAAGACTTGCTATCTCTTGCCTGGCATTATCTAAGGCATTTTTTGCCTCTAATCCTTTTGAATGAAAACTCCCAGGGTTGCCATATTTTTCAGAAAAATATGGAAGCATCTCCAAAAGAACTTCTTCACGAATAGGCGTTGTTGCAGCATAGTCTAAGTAAATATTTTTTATCATTTCAGGCAGATACTACATTTTCTTGAGATGTTGCTGTATTTTTTGTGAAGCTGGCAGATTTTTTTCATCATTTCAGGCATTTTTAGTATATTTTGTATTTCCGAAGTAACTTCACTCTCTTCTTCAATAATTTTCTCAGCTGACAAATCTATTCTCTTTTGAACTGCCAGGTCAAATTTCAATCCTGCTGCTCTTTTGTTGTTTGAATATTGGGAGATTGCAGAATCTGTGACTCCCAAGAGGGAAGCAATTTCATTTTGAGGCATTTTTCTCTTTTTCATTGCAAGCGCAAGTTCTTTTCTTATTAACGGGATTATATACCACACTTCTACTTCCTGTGGTTGAATTAATTTATTAACCATTATTAATTAACAATAGTTAACTTACTTATAAACATTTCGGAAGATTAATTTATTTTGTAATGCTTTTATTTGTTCAGCTTCAATTCCTCAAAAGTTTTTCTTTCTTTCTGGTAAAATATTCCAATAGGTATTCTTCCTGTTTTTGAGTCATAATCAAATTCGTCTGCTTTTGCCAAAGCCAATCCTAAATTTGTTTTGTCATGTCTTTCTTTTTGTAGGTCATATAATCTGTTTTTGTACTCCCTGTAATTGTGAAAGATCAAGCACGGCTGCAATATTTCGATAAATGCAAAACCCCTATGTTTTATTGCTTCTTCCAGAACTTCCTTTATCTGGTTCTGATCGCAATCTACTCTTGCAACAAAGCTCGCTCCAGCAGCAAGCAATAATTTTATAGGGTTAAACGGCTGGAGTTTTACTCCTTCAGGATTTGTTTTATCAGTATATCCTATTTCAGTTGTGGGCGTTGGCTGGCCTAATGTCAAAGCAAAGACCTGATTATTATGGACGAAGTACTTGAAATCAGAATTATATCTTGCCATATGAATTAAATGCTCCATGCCTTCAGCATAAGCATCTCCATCCCCTGAGAAGCCCAAAACATTTAATTCAGGTTTTGCCAATTTTAAGCCCATGCAGGTAGGAACAACCCTTCCATGAAGAGTATTTATTCCTGGTAAATCTAAATAGTCAAATATTTTTGCATGGCATCCTATTCCGCTTACTATTCCGAATTCCTCTTTTTTCTTCCCGTTTTGCATTTGTTGCTCAATAAACTTTTGAATAGCAGACAAAACTAAGAAGTTAGTGCAACCCGGGCACCAAGTCACAGGTGCTAAAGTCCTAGCAGATACTTTTTCGTTCACTTTATCCTCCTATCAATCTCATTAGAAAGTTCTTCAAATAAAAAAGGGCGCCCGTCATATTTCAAGATTTTATTTTTATCATCAATCAAATAACCTGTTTTCTTTGTAATTAAAGATGAAAGCGGAGAAGTTCCGTTATTTTCTACAACAATAATCTTTTTTGCATTCTTTAATTCATTTTTTATTTTATTGCTAAATGGCTCCAAATAAATAATTTGTAAAAATCTGCAGTCTTTTTCTTTAATAGCATCCAAAATAGCCCCTTTGGTGCTGCCCCAGCTAATGATTAAGTTTTCACTATCTTTTTTTCCATACAACTTAAATGATTGAAATTTTTCAATCTCTTCCTGTAATCTCTTAGAGATCAAAATCCTATTCTCTACATTTTTATTAACTATTTTAGGGTCTTCTGTTGCGATTTTGTTTTCTCCAGATTCGTAGCTATTATATCTGGCTGGCCATTTGATTGACTTTTCTGAATATGTAACTCGCGGTTCTCCTGTAAAACTATAATAACTTTCAACAAGATGTTTATCAGACATTAAAATTCCAGGAATTTTGTATCTTTGGGTAAAATAAAATATCTCTGAAGTTTTTTCAATAGCTTCCAGAGGGTCTCCTGGAGCAATAACTATACGATTAAATTCGCCATGGCCAGAATGTAATGCGACATTAAGATCTCCCTGTCCAGTATATGTTGCTAGCCCAGTAGACGGACCAGGTCTTTGAGATAAATAAATTACTAAAGGCACTTCCGCCATTCCAGCCAAGCTGAGGGATTCAGTCATCAAGTCAAAACCTCCTCCAGAAGTCCCCACCATTGCCTTAGCTCCAGCAATTGAGCTTCCAATAGCAGCATTAATGCAGGAAATCTCGCCTTCCAGCTCTATTGTTATGTGCTTCCCATCTTTCTGCTTCTGAGATAATTCAGTTAAAACTCCTGTTGCAGGGGTCATAGGATAGCTATAATAAAATTCTACTCCTGAAAGAATTGCTCCTTCTGAGATCGCTTCATTACCATTCATAATCTTAATTTTTTCTTCTCCTCTTTTATTCTCAACTAAGAATTTTCTCTTTTCAGAGTTATATCCTTCAGTTGCATGAATCAAATTCTGTTCATAATTATCTAGCTTTTTTATTTCACTATCCAATATCTTAAAGTTTAATTCTAAAATCTTAAATATTCTTCCAGCATAAAAAATATTGTCCGAACTACCCTTTAAAATGATTCCATTTTTATTTAATCTTTCTTGATGTATTCCTTCAGTATTTTCATCCAATGCAATCAAAATATCTACTTTTGCAGAATTGCTATAGACTGGCTCATCAGAAAACGTAATCATATTAAAATTATGCCCTCCTCTTACTCTAGATTCATATTCTCTGGAAGAGAACACAAAAAAGCCTTTATCAATCAGACCTTTGGAGATTAAACTTGCTAAGATATTAGGGCCCTGTCCGGCACTTCCGCCAATAAGAATATTTTCTCGCATTAAAATCCTCAATTATATAACTATTTAAGATTATTTGTTATTTGGACGAAGTTACTTTTTACAGAATGCAAAATCTTATTAACTAAATATATCGAACTAATTTATGCTAGTTAAACTCCTTGGAGCAATAGATATTGTCTCAGCTCTTGTTTTTTTATCTATAATTTTCGGATTTAGCCCCATTATCCCAATAATCTTGTTCTGTGCAGGATTATTGCTTCTTAAAGGATTGCTCACGATTTGGGATATTAATATGTTTAGTATTATCGATGTTCTTTCTTCAATAGTCCTAATTTTGTCAATATTTTTCGCTCTTCCAGCTTTTCTCATTTGGATTCCAGCGTTTCTGCTTTTAGCCAAAGGAATTGTTAGTTTTATCTAAGAAAGAAGAGAAACTTATCTTTCACTGCAAGGTCTCTCGGGCTCTTCCATCTTATAGAAGTGCTCCGAGGATGGGAATTCTCCTGAATGAACTTCTTCTATATATCTTCTAAATGCTTCTTCTTCTAATTTGCCTAACTCTGCGTATTTCTTTGCAAATTTTGGAATCTTGATATTTCCGCTTAATTTACCTTCATAAGTTCCAAGCAAATCATGACAAATTAAAAGCTGTCCATCAACATAAGGTCCTGCTCCTATTCCATAAATTGGAATTTTCAATTCAGCACTAACTTTTTTTCCAGCTTCTGGCGGAACTGCTTCAAGGAGAATTGAGAATGCTCCTGCTTCTTCAATAGCTTTAGCTTCTCCAACTAATCTTGATATTGCATCATCAGTCCTTGCCTGAATAGTATACCCTCCCAAAGCGGCTGTGCTTTGTGGAGTTAATCCAAGATGGCCTTGTACTAGGATTCCTGCATTATGCATGGCTCTTATTCTTGGAGCAACTGCTTTTCCACCTTCACATTTCACGGCAGAGCATCCAGCTCTGATAAATTTGCTTGCATTAAGGACCGCCTCCAAGTCAGAAAGTTGATAAGACATATACGGCATATCCCCGATGACAAATGAGTGTTTGGCTCCTCTTGCAACGGCATCTGCATGAGGAATCATTATATCCATATTCATCTGTAAAGTATTATCAAAACCATAAACAGTCATTCCCATAGAATCTCCTACGAGAACTATGTCCATCCCAGCCCTATCAGCCCTTCTCGCACTAGGAAAATCATAAGCAGTTACATAAGCTGCCTTTTTGTGCTCAGCTTTCATTCTAAGAAGGGTATTGATTGTTACCTTTTTTCTTTCTGCGCTCTTTTCTATTTCCATTTTAGACTGTAAAAACAAATTTACTCATTAAAAATAGTATTTAAAGTTAATTATAATTAAGAATGTGTGTAAATCTATTCATTAGTTAGAAAACTGCCCAGAAGATTGGGCTATTTAGAGAATAAGGCGTTTTTTCTCAGCCAGTTAATCAATAAGAATTCTCTCCTGTATATTCTCTTTTTATAACTCATGTCAATTACATCAACGAGTGAATGAAAGAGCATTCCAACAAAGATATAAATGAATGGGGAATATACAAAAGCAAGAGCCAAAACAAGCAAATGGAATTCCAGGGTATGGAATACATGAAAATCGCTTTTTCTGAAAATTTTCTTTCTTTTATCTTCTTTTTCCTTTTTCATCAAAATTTTGTGATAATTTAAGGCATCCCCAAGCCAGATTTTATTTGTTTTCTTAACTGCGCACATATAATGGTCAAAATCGATTAGGAAAGAAGATAAAAAGACAATTGCAACACCATACCACGCAGTCGAAGGAAACAAAATTAAGAAAATAATGCTAAAAATCGCTCCTAAAAATATATGCCATCTCGGTAACATTTTATTCTCCTATTCGCTTATTCTCCTCATTATATCTGCAAAAGCCGGTCTTGTTATTAAGATTCCAACGCTCACACCTATAAGTGTTGTTAGGGCAAAACCTCTTAAAAGTCCTGTTCCTGCCCAAAATAAAGGAAGCATTGCTGCAAATATTGTAAAGAACGCTCCAAAGATAATAAATAAGGCTCTTTTTATTCTTTCTTTCAAGCTAGTTTGCTCTCCTGAGACAGACTCGTCTATAATTATAATTTGGTCATTCAACCCAGTCCCCATGCCGGCAATTATTCCAGCTATGCTTGGAGCGTCAAGATTCCATCTTATCAAAGCAGCAACAGCAAGTGTCAAAACTGCTTCAGAGAAAACAGTTAATACGACTGCAAGTGTAATCTTTATTTTTCTATATTTTATAAAAAGCACAGCGCAAACTATTGCGAATACAATAAGTGCAAGTTTTATTATATTGTCTGTAAATTCTTTCCCAAGTGTAGGAGATACGATGTCTAATTTTAAAATATTGAGCTTGTAAGGAAGACTTCCTGTTATAAGAATGGTTTGCAGCTTGTTCATACTTTCTTTTGCATTATTAAATGCTTCCTCTTCACTATTTCCAGAGCCAGAGCCCTGAATAGAAACCTGGGTTGTAACTTGCCCCCTCAAGTCTTCTCCAATAAGAAGAGAATCCACTTCAGAATTATCTACATAAAGGTACAATTTTTCAGAAAGATATTTTCCAGTTTCATCCAAAGAAATATTTTTGGTAACTTCTGCGTGTTTTTTTGCGGCTTCTTCAGTTAGATAAACAGTAAATCTGAAGTTGCACGCATAACCGCCACTAACTTTGTTACAAGCCGTTATTCCGGAACACTCTGCCCTGTTTCTGCATACATCGCTTATATCTCCTTCCCCGCCCTCAAACACAAGAATTCCTGTCTGATTATCAAAACTCTTGTTTCCTATTCTTGCTTCAAATTTCCCCTGCTTTGCTACAATCTCTCTAAGGTCTGAAGGGCTCGCCCCAGCCACCTCTACAAGCATATAATTATTTCCTGCCAAGTCAGAAACAGAGCGCACACTTATATCAGCTATTCCGAATACATTCAGTCTATTGCTTGTTATAGCCACCAAATCATTCATTTCGCTGCTGCTTAATGGTCTTTCAGCATTTACAAGAGCCCTTGCCCCGCCGCTTAAATCTAATCCTGTCTTGAGGTTCGTTATTCTTATGCTATCAATGGTTATTTTAGGAGTTTCGTTTGTAAGAAATATAAATTGTCCTTTATCTGTCTCTAAAATAATCTTTGTCTCATTCTTAGAAGGTAAAATGCTACTTATAACTCTGGAATAATCTTCCGCGCTCTTAATTTCTTCGCTGTTTATTGATTTAATAATCATTCCAGAGCGAAGACCTTCATTGAATTCTGTTGAATTTTTTTCTATAGATTTTATGATAACGCCGGATTCTGCAGCAGTCGAGACTATATAAAACAATGACAAAATCAATACAATTATCACAAAAATCTTTCCAATATTTGAATTAATATACCCAAGTGCAATTGGTACAAGCAGAATAATAAATCCGGCAAGAAATCTTGACGTCGCAGAACCATTAATAATTATCATTGCTGCCAAAGCCAGACAAATTGCTAAAATCCAGACTCTAAATGATATCTTCATCTTATCCCCTTCTTGTCACAATACCATTTAATTATTCCAGCATTAGTCATCCAAGTGTTTGCTATGTCTGCAATCAGGCCAACAGAAAGAATCAGAAATATCTGCCTGAAAGAGTCTGGCAGTCCTGTAATTATAAAGAACGCAGGAAGTACTGCAACAAGGGCAGTACTAGTCATAAAAATGCCTGTTTTAAATGCGCCGTATATTCTCTGGTTTAGTGTGCCTTCTCTTTTTTTAAGAGCCCTTGTTGTCAATAAAATGTCTGTATCAACAGAATAACCTATAAGCATAAGGAATGCAGCAATTCCTGCCGCAGATATTTTCACTCCAAGGTAATCAAGCAGTGCAAGAGTTATAACTATGTCCGAAAATGCTGCGAATATTACAGCAATGCTTGGGACAAATGATTTAAACATAATAAAAATAACAATCGACATAAGGACAAATGAGATAACTAGCGCGAGAATCAGTTGTTTATAGAAATTCTCGCTTAATGATGGTCCTGTAAATTCAATGCTTGAATTTTTGTCATCTAATTTATATCCAAGAACATCCTCAATCTCTTTTTTCAATTCTTCTGGTTGCATAGAACTTTCAATTACAAGAGCTATTTGTTTCCCGCCTCCAAGTTCACTAAGGATTCTGAAAGAAATGTCTTCTATCTTCTCTCTTAGCTCTGCTTCAAGCTCAACCGAGTTTATATCTCCAAGAAGAGTAATTGTAGTCCCGCCTTTTAATGAAACATCTCTATTTATCAAATCCCCAGTTTGATTGTTAAATATTACAAGATAAACAAGAGAGATTAAAAGAACTGCAACAGGCACAAAAAGAAGCGGTTTATGCCATTTATCATACCAGTTTTTGCTCTCCGCTTTTTCAATCTGTTCCATAAAAATATATCTCTTATGGTATTTTAAATCTAATGAATGCGCTGGCTGGGAGTTGAACCCAGACCAATTGGTGTTTTCATAAGCTTTTATATGGAAACCAATGATACTACCGCTATACTACCAGCGCGTTGGTAATATGAACAACGAGAGCATTTTAAAGTTTTACTATATCTTATTTTACAAGCAGAAAATACTATTAACCCAAAAATCAAGAAGATTATTATTTAGTCATTAGCTCATAAGAGCCGTCCCAATCCTGCGCAGGGGGATTCTTTGTGTATTCTTTGCATCTTGCTATAAACAACTTGCATGCTAAGTCATATTTTTTCTCCTTGGTAGCTCTCTCAAACTCTTTTCTTGCGATAGCAAATTTTCTCTCAAAATAGAGTTTTAATGCTTTCTCAAACTGCATTGAGAATGCTTTGTTGTAATCATCGCAAAGCTCATATACTTCTATTGGAACCTTCTTACCTTTTACCTTGACTTTATCAAGTTTTCTGAATTTAAAGTCATTTTTAACAAGATTATGTGTGAACTCCGAAACTATTATATTAACTCCGTAATATTTAGTCAGCCCTTCAAGCCTTGATGCGATATTTACGCTGTCTCCAAAAGCAGTATAATCAAACCTCTCCTCGCTTCCCATGTTGCCTATTACAGCATCTCCCGTATTTATCCCGCATCCAATTTCAACATTTGGCAATTTTTTGCTTATCCAGCTTTTCTTCAGCTCTTTTAGAGTTCTAATTTGTTCAATAGCGCTCTCACATGCTAGTTTTGCGTGGTCTTTCTCAATAAGGGGGGCGTTCCAGATAGCCATTATTGCATCTCCAATAAACTTGTCAACAGTCCCCATATGTTTCATTATTATGTTAGTCATTGCAGTCAGATATTCATTCATAAAATGAACGAGCTCTTCTGGAGAGAGTTTTTCGCTTATGCTTGTAAATCCTCTTATGTCGCTAAAGAATATTGTTATCTCTCTCTTTATCCCGCCAAGTTCTAGTTTTTCCCTCTTATTTATTATTTCTTGAACAAGGTCTTTGCTTATGTATTTGCCAAATGCTTCTGTAATATATTTATTATGTCTTCTCTCTTCTATATAATTAACGCCTATTCCAGCCCCCACAAAGATGATAGCAGAAACAGGAATAAATATAAAATCAATGATATAATTATATCTTGAGTATGCCAAAAAACCAGTATAAAAGTAGAGAATCTCAAATAAAACCAATACAATCATTGTGTGATATATCTTAAATCTTGAGATAATAAACATCCCAACAATACCAAATACAAATAAGAGCAAGATTATGCTCCATTTGCTCTGGCTTCTTAGAAAGTCGCCGAGAATCAAATTCTGCACTATGCTCGCATGTATCTCTACTCCGCCGGTTGCAATGCCCTCAGATATTGGTGTAAAATAGTTGTCATGCAAGTCAGGGGCAGTTGCTCCAATCAAGACAATCTTGTCTTCAAAGTCAATCTTATTTATGCCCTGCAGGATTTCATAAGCGCTGACGGAACTGCCGGAAAAATCTGCAAAATTTATCAGTTTTATCCCTCTGTCTGGAACAGCATTTTTGTTCCAGCCATTTCTATATATCTCAAAAGCAAAAGGTGCGCTCTCGTCGGATAACCCAAAATTAACTCTTCTGGTTACTCCATCAAAGTTTGTAGCTAGATTGACATATCCTGTGCTAGAATTAAAAATTGGTTTGTAAAGAGCGTTATAGCTTATCTCAGAAGCAAGAACAACATTTTTTTGCTTACCCAGTCTCTCTTCAAAAGAAGAGTCATTTACGCTTCTCTCAAAAAAAGAGACATCAATTCCAACAACTTTTGCGTCTTCTGTCTTTTCCAGCAATCTTGAGAATACGTCCCTGTCCCAGGGCCATCGGCCTATCTTATTTATGCTCTCATCGTCTATCTTTATTATGATTATATTTTTCAATGAGGGCTGCTTTTCATAGACTCTATCTGCTATACTCGCATTTAAATAATAAAAAGCATTGAAGTAAATTGCAAGAACAAAGACAATTATGAGGGCAGAGAAAATCCCCAGACCTAATTTGTCTATTATTTTTGCCATGGTCTCCCTGTTTACATTAAATTTTTAAGCAACTCTGCTTTCCGATGTTCCATTTAAAGAATTATCTCTCACCATTTTCATCTCTCGTATTTTCTCAGTTATCTTAACGACTTTGTCAATTGCGCTAAGTTTTATGGGGGATTTTCTCGCAATCTCATCTATATCTACTCGGCCTTCATCCGCATCCTCAAAGAATATTTTTATCTGTGCGTTATCCATGTTTAATCTGCTCTTTATCATATTAAATATCCTTGGATGTTTCTCAATTTGCTTTTCCCTTAATCTTCTTAACTCTCTAATTGTTCTTTCAGTTCTTTTATTAATCATCTCTTTCTCTTCATTGTTTGCGTCTCTCTCCCCAATCTTGTCTTTTAATTTTTCAACAACCCTGTTCTCTCTGACCTTGAATTGCTTCCCATCAATGATGAATTCTACCTCTCCTTCTCCGCCAACTATTTTATCTTTGCTAAAGGCAAAAGCCGTTCCTCTTACAGAAGCAACAGTATTTCCGGAGATTATAGAATATGCAGTCACCCCAGAAAGTTTTGTAAATTTATTCCATGTCTCTCCTTTTTCCTGTATGATTTTTGGATAAGCCTGTGTTAAATCATCTAAAGTTATTTTTGTATTTGGCTCTAGGTTTATTACAAGGCTCTCATAAAGAATAACAGTTGCTTCGCTGTCTGTGCCAGTTTCTATTAAGTCGCCCTCTTTTAAATTAACATCATCAACTGCAGCCTGACCGTTAACAAGGACGCTCCCGGATTCTATGTGCAGCTGTGCGGTTACCACACTAGCCGAAGTCAGGGAGCTATAAATAATTGCAAAAAGGATAATCAGGGCTAATCCAATTCCCCCTATAATCGCAAGAACTTTCTTTTTCATAAAGTAGCTTAGCATTTTTATTATTTAAATCTATTTCAACAAGGCCCTTCTTCTTATTTTTTATGTTTCAAGCGCTCCCGGAAGGATTTGAACCCTCGACCTTAGGCTTAGGATGCCTCTGCTCTATCCAGGCTGAGCTACAGGAGCATAATTTTATTATTAAGATGCTGGATGTGGGTGCTAGGATTCGAACCTAGGAAGGCACTAAGCACAGAAGCTCTTGAGGCTTCCCCGTTTGACCACTCCGGCACACCCACATAAAAATAAACACAATCTTCTCTATAAAAAGCTTTATAAATCCACACAAATGAGGAATTATGAAGACGGTCATAGCAGCCAGGAAACGCCCGTTCTCTTTCCGAACACGGAAGCTAAGCTGGTTGCGTCGGCATGTTAGTCTCCCAACAGAGGCGAAGTTCCGATGCTGTCTTCGTTGTTTTTCTCAGACAGCATAATTATAAACTCAAGCATATTCTCTTATCAATGAAAATCCAACTCAACAAAACACAGGCAAAAGAAAAGATAGAATCATTCTTTATGAAAGCAGATTTTACTCCGGAACAGCTAAAAAAGATAAAGCGTCTGGCAATGAAATTTAATATTAAACTAGGCGCCTACAGAAAATCATTCTGCAAAAGATGCCTTAATCCTCTTTCAGGAAAATTGTCAATAACAAAAACGCACAAAACAATAGAATGTAAGCATTGCGGCTTAAGGAACAAAATAAGAATTAGCTAAAACCTGCCGCCTCTTATATATCTTAATGTGCTTAAAAACTAAGATTTCTTGAACAGAAAAATCCTCAGATTTCTTCTGAACTAAGAAATTTAAGATTTCTTGAACTTGGCAATCTCTGTCAAAATATCTGATTGTCCTAGAAAAGCTGCCCTGCAGCAATATCTTTCTATTTTCATCTCATCAAGAAGCTTTGCTTTATCTTCGCCAGCCTCTGATTTTTTCTTGAATTCTTCCCATAAATGCCCTATTGGCTTTCCGCACCCGAAACATCTGACTGGAATTATCATATAATTAATGCTCAAAATTTGTTTTTAAACCTTTAGATTTTCCACATTCTTTTACAATTTGCAAACATTTATAAGAGTGCTCCGTATTAGGATTTTATACAGAATGACTGAGAAACAAGATTTCTCACATCATTTAGAATGTAAGGAGGACAATATGCCAGGATTTAACAACCGCGGTGGTGGATTCAGACCAAGAAGTTTTGGACCTAGAGAGATGCACAAAGCTGTTTGCGCAGAATGCAAGAAAGAATGTGAAGTTCCTTTCAAGCCTATAGAAGGCAAGCCAGTTTACTGCAAAGACTGTTTCAGCAAGCGTAGAGCCGTTGCTTAAACAAAATAATTTGTTTTAACTAACTAAGTTATTAATCTTATTTTTAATTTTTTGTTGTTTTTTACTATGTCAAGATGCTTGATTTTTTGTTGGCATCTTGAGCATCCAAAAGTCTATAAGCGAAATATAGAATTTTTTTGACGCGAATGTTTAAATACTCTTTAAAACATTTTCAATTTATCAAAAAGAGCAGAATGATAAAAAGATGTATCTATTGCAAGTCAGAAATTGAGCAGGATTCTGTAGTAGATGTCTGCATGAGGTGCGGACATGCTGTCTGGGGTGAGAAAATGTTCAAGGCAATAATATCAAACATGGAAGGGGCAAGAAAATCCGGATCTCTCGAGCAGGGCTCTATTTCCACGTTGTCGTTTAAGGTCGCAGAAAAGCTGAAATATTGATAAAAGGCCAGCTATTAGTTAGCTTTTTAAACCGCTTTTAGTAACTATTTCTATGCTTAAGTACAAGAACATTCACGAGAAAGGGAAATTCTCTCTTATGAGATTTTTCCAGAAGTTTATGGTCGGAGATTCAGTAGCTGTAGTGAAAAATCTCGGTTTTAAGTTTGGTTATCCAAAAAGATTGCAGGGAAGAACAGGCAAGGTCTTGGAAAAGAGAGGTTCAGCTTATTATGTGGAAATAAAAGACCTAAATAAACCAAAAAGATATTCAATTAAACCAATCCATCTTAAAAAGATAGAGGTGATGAAGTGATATTGTCAAAAAAACCCCTAAGCTTGGCAGAAGTTAACTCTCTTGTTCCAAAAACAGAGGAGAGAAAGCCAATTCATGATTATTTGAAAAAGTTTTCTCTGTTATCAAAAGCAGACGCAGATAAATTAGTTGTAGATTTAAGAGGTTTAAACAACCCAAAACTCAAAGAAGAGAATCTTATAAAACTAGCAGACTTTCTTCCAAAAGATTTGGAAGATGTAAATAAAGTTCTTAACGAAGCAAATCTTTCTGAAGCAGAAGCAAACGCAATTCTGGGAATAATTAAAAAATATTGAGGCATAAGAATCCAAAAATGAATATTAATAAAATAAATAAAATGGAAAACAAAATATGACTGAAAAAGAAGACTATGCAATTATAATAGATTACCTTCCAAACGGCTACCCTCTTGGAGGAAAAATGATGCCGATAGCCCAGGCCATAGGTGAGAAGACACTTACTCTTTTGGAGTTAATCCCAAGAAGGGGAGTTTCGCTAGAACAAAAAGAAAAAGTTTATATAGGCTCTGAAAAGAGGGATAAGATATACTACATAGCTGGAAGGCTATCATATGACAAGATAACAGAGACTGCGAAGATCCAACTGCAAGAGTTTGTTGATAAGCTAGTTGCGGAGCAGGAAAAGAAATTTGTAGATTTCTTTAATAATGCTCAGGCAATTAATACAAGGCTTCATCAGATAGAACTTCTGCCAGGTTTTGGAAAGAAACATATGCAGGAAATTCTCTCTGCAAGAGAGAAGAAACTATTTGATTCCTTCGAGGATATCAAATCAAGAATAAGCACTATTCCAGACCCAAAGAAAGCAATAGAAAAAAGGATTTTGGAAGAATTGCTTCAAAAACAGAGATACAATCTCTTTGTAAGATAAAATGGCAGAAAAACAAGAAACAAAGGAAAAGAATGAGAAGCAGGCAAAGAAACCTGGAAGACTAGAGAAAGTTGAGAAAAAAAGACCAGAGCAATCTAAGGAAGAAAATGAGGTTCTTGTAAGAATATTCGGTTACGACATTCCAGGCTCAAGAAATATTTATACTGGGCTAACAAGAATAAAAGGAATTTCCTGGACAATTTCAAATGCGGTATGCCTAAAACTAGGATTTCCAAAAAGCAAGAAAGTCTCAGAATTATCAAAGCCAGACATTCAAAAAATAGAATCTTTTCTCAAAAATCTTCCTGTCTATGACTTTCTTAAGAACAGGAGAACAGACATAGAAACTGGCAAGACAGCTCATTTTTTTGGAACAGACCTTGAAATGAAGCGCGATTTTGATATTAAGCGTTTAAGAGAGATAAAATCTTACAGGGGAATAAGGCACGCCCTTAAGCAACCAGTGAGGGGACAAAGAACAAGATCACACTTTAGAAAGAGCGGGGTAGCTATGGGGGTTAAGAAGAAAGTAGAATGATTAGAAAGAAAAAAAGATATTCAAGACCTAAAAAGGCGTACGAAATTTCTAGAATAAAAGAAGAAAACGCCCTTCTCAAAAGATACGCCTTGAAAAACAAGCTGGAAGTCTGGAAAAACATCGCGCAGGTAGATTATTTCAGAAGAAGGGCAAAATCTCTTGCAAAATCCTCATTGGAAGAACAAAATATCTTGTTTAATAAATTAAAAGCTCTCGGCTTAAATACAAACGCAATATCAGATGTTCTTGCTCTTAAAATAGAAGACTTGCTTGACAGAAAGCTCCCAACTGTTATTTTTAAGAAAGGAATAGCAAAGACAATACAAGAAGCAAGGCAGATGATTGTTCACAAAAGAATTTTAATAGATAATAAAATTGTAAACTCTCCAAACTATATAGTTTCACTCGCTGAAGAAGGGCTAATTTCGTTAAAGACCAAGCAACAAAAAGAAAAGGCACAAGACAAGGCAGATAAAAAAACAGAAGCGCCCCTCAACAAAGAGCAAAATGTTAATTCAAAAGTTGAAGAGAAAAAAGATGAAAAGAAGGAGGAAGTTAAAAAATGACTGAAAAGCAAAAACTGAAAGAAGAGGCCAAAGTTGTAAAAGCCGAAGAGAAATTAATAGTTGAGCAGGTTAAGGGAGCGGCAAAGCAAATAAAAGAAATAGAAGAAGCCACAACAACTGAGATTAAGGATGTTAAGGAAGAGAAAGTTTTAGAAGAATCAGAAGATAAGGAAGAAAAGAAAAAGCCGGAAAGAGCTGCTATTGCATATGTTTACAGCTCTTCAAACAACACAATTGTTCATATAACTGACCTTGCAGGAAATACTCTTTCAAGAGTAACAGGTGGAATGATTACAAAACATTCAAGATTAAAGTCAAATCCTACAACTGCGATGTTCGTTGCAAAAAAGGCATCAGAAAGAGCAAGGGATTTGGGAATTACGTCTTTATTTATAAGATCAAGGGCAAAAACAGGCAGTCCTGGCTTTGGTCCTGGCGGACATGCTGCTGTCAAGACTCTAAGTAAGGAAGGATTTAGGATAATAAGCATGTTGGATACAACAAGAGTCCCAAGAGGCGGTCCTAAGCGTAAAGGAGGAAAGCGTGGAAGAAGGGTTTAAGCTCAATGCTTAAATTTAAAACTTCAACTTTTTCAAAGTTGAATGGGTTAAAGATTCCATAGGAATCTTTAAAAAACTCTTTTACATAAAAAAACTATGGAACTTATTAAAAAAACTCCAGAACTTCTTGTTATTAGAATGCCTGCAGACGATTCTCTTGCTAATGCTATAAGAAGGAGCGTTGCAGAAGTTCCAACTCTTGCTATAGATGAAGTTGAGATTTTCAGGAACGACTCTCCTCTTTACGACGAGATGCTTGCCTTAAGATTGGGATTAGTTCCATTGAAAACAGAAAAAGGTATGACTAAGAAAACAAAATCAGGCTTAAAACTATCAAAAACAGGTTCGTGCACTGTTTATTCAGGAGATTTAGATGGTAACGCCGAAGTTGTTTATGATAAAATCCCAATAGTTATTCTTGGAGAAGGGCAGAAGCTTGAATTGGCGGCAACTCCAGCTCTTGGAAAAGGCATTAACCATGCAAAATTCACACCAGGATTATGCTATTACAGGCATCTGTTAGAAATCAGGTCATCTCCTGAAGCAGAAAAGATAATTCAAAATTCTAATTTCTCTCTTATCAAGCCAGAAAGGAAAGGCCAGAAGTGGATTTGTGATTTAAATGAAGCAGAAGTCGAAAATATAGAAAAACTAGAGAAAGGCTCGGTCTCTCAATCTGACGAAATGCTTTTGATAATAGAATCTTACGGCAATATGGATGCAAAAGATATTTTGACAAAATCAATTGGCTCTCTCGAAGAGAATTTGGACAAGTTTGAAAAATCAATTAAGTGATTTTTCTGCACACTTAGTTTCTTAAGAGGTTTATACATCCAATCCAACTTTGTATTTTTCTAATAACCTCATTATTTTGGCATCTTTAAGATGTCCTAAACCTATGAAATTATCCCTGGCGATTACTCTGCCGTCAGTTCTTTTTACTTCATCTATCTTTATGCTAAGGTAGTTTGACCTAAAGTCATAATTTATAGAGAATTTAGAGACTATGAGCATGCATCCATTGCTGTAGCGGGATTTAATTGGGCTTATCTCATCAAGAACTTTTCTAAATTCATCTTTCAAACTAGCAGTCACATCGGAGATAAATCCTTTAATATTCTCTTCATGATACTCCATAATCTTCTTAATCTGCTCCTCTGCATTTTCATGCATAATTTTAACAAGCCTGAGGCTTTCTTCTAACTTGTCCATATCGCTAAAGAGAATTATTCATTTAATAATATATGTGTGAAATAAAAGATATTTTAATTTTGTCTTTAAGTTGTTTTATAATCATTTGGCATTGGTGCATTTAAGAATTTTAGCGGTTCATAGTGGGAAGAAAGTGTTACTCTACATGAATCTAATCCACTAATAAATCCTACACAATAAAATGGACCACGACCATCTTTTAAATAATTAAGAAACACTAATTGTAATACAATTCTTCCTACAAAATCATCCATTGTAGGTCTTATCTCTTCTCCTGTAAATTATTGATGTGCTCTTAAAACTTAGAACTCTTGAATCCCTTCAGCCTTACAGAACGCCTGAATAGATGCTTTTTATATTTCTTTCTTAAGTAATATACTGCGATAGCAGCTGCAATGACCAATAAACTTACAATTACTAGGGCTGTTGTGCTAATAATTAGTGGACCTGTCCCTCCGCCGCTTCCAGAACCTTCATTGTCTGCTTGCTGGTTCTCATCTCCACTCCCTCCGCCAATTATGGCTGGTATGTAAAGTGGTGTAAAGATTAAAATAGCTCTTTTAGATATAAGGTTGATTGATTTAAGTCTCAAATTTATATCATTTCTTCCGTCGCTGTCAAGGTCAATATCTTTCTTATCGCCAACACTCATGGAAAAACTATTGCTTCCGTTTATAGTTATAATTGCGGTAGTCTCTGTTACATTGGAAACAAGAATTGTATAAAATATTCCTCCAAAGCTGAACTTTACTTTCTCATTATTTCCGAATTCAT
>Ga0209542_10003759_pt1 | contig 32079 bp, 32 predicted proteins | sample RifCSPhighO2_01_FD_184028 | JGI IMG/M metagenome (GOLD analysis project Ga0209542, IMG submission 184028) | Soil microbial communities from Rifle, Colorado - Rifle CSP2_plank highO2_0.1 (SPAdes) (version 2) | ecosystem: Environmental > Terrestrial > Deep subsurface > Rock core/Sediment ... | reverse complement strand
ATTCCGTGTCCGAGACGCAGATCCGCGAGGAACTGAAGAAAGCCGGCTTGCCGGAGGACGGCAAGGCCGTCCTGCATGACGGCCGCACCGGCTTGCCGTTCGACAACAAGGTGACGGTCGGCCAGGCGTATATTTTGAAACTCAACCACCTGGTGGAGGACAAGGTCCACATGCGCTCCATCGGCCCGTACTCACTCATCACCCAGCAGCCCTTGGGCGGCAAGGCGCAGTTCGGCGGACAGCGCTTCGGCGAAATGGAGGTCTGGGCGCTGGAGGGCTACGGCGCGCGCCACGTCCTGCAGGAAATGCTCACCGTAAAATCAGATGATGTCATGGGCCGTTCCGCCGCGTACGAGTCGATCATCCGCGGCGAGGATATCCGCGAGCCGAACATCCCGGCCTCTTTCAACGTGCTTGTGGCCGAGTTGAAATCGCTGGGTCTGAACGTGGAAATGAAGCGCCCGGGCGGCGAAACGAGCGAGACCCCTTTCAGCGCCTTGGGTATCGGCGTGGCTTCGCCCGACGACATCTTGCAATGGTCCCATGGCGAGGTTCTGAAGCCGGAGACCATCAACTACCGCACCCAGCGCCCGGAGAAGGACGGCCTCTTCAGCGAGCGCATCTTCGGCCCGACCAAGGACTACGAATGTTACTGCGGCAAATACCGAAAAATTCGCTACAAGGGCGTGACCTGCGACAAGTGTGGCGTCGAGGTGACCCGTTCCGTCGTGCGCCGCGAGCGCCTGGGACACATCACCCTATCCGCGCCGACGGTCCACATCTGGTTCTTCAAGAGCGCGCCGTCGCCGCTGTCGCTCCTTTTGGACGTGCAGGCGGCCAAGCTGGAGCGTGTCATCTATTACGTGGACTATATCGTCACCGAGGTGAACGACGACAAGCGCAAGGAGGTCTTGCAGGAGGTGGAGCGCGAGCTGAAAACTAAGCTTAAGGAGATGGGCGACGAGAACAAGGACGCCACCCAGAGCGTCCTGGCCGGCGCCACCGAATTGAAGGAGACGCTGAAGAACATGCGCCCGGGCACGATCCTCAAAGAGGACCAGTATTATTCCCTCTCCCGCCGGTTCGGTAACGTTTTCCAGGCAGCGAGCGGCGCCGAGGCCATCCACAAGATCCTGAAGGCCATGAATCTGAAAAGGGAAATTACGGCCGTCGAAAGGGAGATCGAGGGCATGAAGAACCCGATGAACGAGATCAAGACCCTGCGCCGTCTGAAGATTCTGCGTTCCATGCTTAAGAACGGCTCCCGCCCGGAGTGGCTCATCCTGACCCAGCTGCCGGTCCTGCCGCCGGACCTGCGCCCGATGGTCGCCCTGGATGGCGGCCGCTACGCGACGTCCGACCTGAACGACTTGTATCGCCGCGTGCTGAACCGCAACAACCGCCTGAAGAAACTCCTGGAGATCAAGGCCCCGGAGATCATCGTGCGCAACGAGAAGCGCATGCTGCAGGAGGCCGTGGATGCCCTGATCGACAACACCGCCCGCTTCGGCACTCAACAGCTCTCGGCGCACCGCCGCCCGCTGCGCTCCCTGGCCGACATGTTGAAGGGCAAACAAGGCCGCTTCCGCCAGAACCTGCTCGGCAAGCGCGTGGACTACTCCGGCCGCTCTGTCATCGTGGTCGGTCCCAAGTTGAAGCTCGACGAGTGCGGCCTGCCGAAGAAAATGGCCCTGGAGCTTTTCCGTCCGTTCGTGATCGGCGAGATGATCTCGCGCGGCATTGTCCACAACATCAAAATGGCCAACCGCACCATCGAGCAGGGCACCGAGGAGGTCTGGGCGATCCTCGAGGAGGTCATCCGCGACAAGCACGTGCTTTTGAACCGCGCGCCTACTTTGCACCGCCTCTCGGTGCAGGCGTTCCGCCCATTCCTAATTGAAGGTCTAGCCATTCAGCTGCCGCCTTTGGTCTGCGCGGCGTTCAACGCGGACTTCGATGGCGACCAGATGGCCGTGCACGTGCCACTCTCGAAGATGGCGCAGTACGAGGCCCGCGAGATCATGTCCGCGCGCGGCAATCTCCTGAAGCCGGCGACCGGCGAGCTCATGACCGGCCTGACCCAGGACGCCGTCCTCGGCATCTACTATCTGACCCGTCCCGACACCCGCGAACCCCGCGCGGTCAAGAAGGCCTTCATGAACTATGAAGAGGCCCTCATGGCCTACGAGGCCAGCGTTATTACTTTGCATGAGGAGATCCGCGTGGACGACAGGGAATCCACCTTCGGTCGCGTGATCTTGAACCGTACCATCGAAGCCCTCCTGCCGTTCGTGAACGAGACCCTGAACAAAAAAAAGATATCCAAGATCGTGGAGGCCATCTTCGACAAGCATGGCGGCGATGCCGCACGCCGCATCCTGGACGGCCTGAAGTTGCTGGGTTTCGAGATGTCGACCAAATCCGGCATCACCTGGGCCATTGCCGACCTGGTGACTCCGCCCGAGAAGAAGGCCGTCATCGCGAGCTCCGAAAAGGAAGTGGAGACCATCCGTGAGCAGTTCAACGAGGGCTTGCTGACCGAGGCCGAGCGTCGCGCCCGCGTCATCGAGGTCTGGATGCGCGCCAAGTCCCAGATCGACAAAATGGTGCTGACCGCGCTCGCCAAGGACAACCCGGTGTACCAGATCGTGGACTCCAACGCCCGCGGTTCCTGGGCCCAGCCGTCCCAGATGATGGGCATGAAGGGCTTGGTATCGAACCCGAAAGGCGAGACCATGGAACTACCGGTCAAGGCCTCCTTCAAAGAAGGTCTGTCTGTCTTGGAGTACTTCATTTCGACGCACGGCGCCCGCAAAGGCACCACCGACACCGCGCTGAAAACCGCGCAGGCCGGCTACCTGACGCGCCGCTTAGTGGACGTGGCGCAGGACTTAGTGATCCGCGAGGAGGACTGCCGGACCAAGACCGGCCTGCCGGTGAACCGCGCCGAAGGCAAGGACTTTGGCCAGAGCTTCGCTTCCCGCCTTTTCTCCCGCGCGCCGCTCGAGGACGTCAAGATCGGCCGCAGGACGGTGGTCAAGGCCGGTGAGTTCATCGACAAAGAGATAGCCGAGGAGATCGAAAAGTCCGACATCGATGAGACCGTCGTCCGCTCACCCCTGACCTGCAAGACCCTATACGGCCTTTGCGCCACTTGTTATGGCTACGACCTGGCGGTGAACCGGCCGGTCAAGATCGGCGCCGCCACCGGCGTGGTGGCCGCGCAGTCCATCGGCGAACCAGGCACTCAGCTCACCATGAGGACCTTCCACGTCGGCGGTGTCGCTGGCCTGGATATCACGCACGGCTTGCCGCGTATCGAAGAGCTATTTGAAGCGCGCCCGCCCAAAGGCAAGGCCATCTTGGCCGAGGCCGATGGCGAGATTGTTAACATCGAGGACCGCGACGCGTTCCGGGTGATCTCGCTGAAAGTGGAAGGGGAAATGAAGACCAAGCGCAAAGCCAAGTCCGCCAAATCCAAAGCCGCGCCGAAGCACGTCGAGTACGAAGTACCGCGTTCCGCTCTGGTCCTGGTGAAGGTGGGCGACAAGGTCAAGGCCGGCGATCAGCTGTCCGAGGGCCATGCCGACATAAAAGAACTCGCGCAGTACAAGGGCAGCGAGGAGGTCATGCGTCACATCATCCGCGAGGTGCAGAAGATCTACATGGCGGAAGGCGCCGCGATCCACGACAAGCATGTTGAGGTCATCGTGCGCCAGATGTTCTCCCGCGTCCGCGTGACCGATGCCGGCGAAGCTGCGGACCTGGTGATGGGCGAGGTCCTCGAGAAGTCCCGCTTCCTGGAATTGAATCGCGCCCTGAAGAAGGCCGGCAAGACCCCGGCCAGGGCCAAGCAGCTCCTCCTTGGCATCACCCGCGTGGCCCTTTCCACCGAATCGTTCCTGTCCGCGGCGTCCTTCCAGGACACCTCTCGCGTGCTCGTGAACGCTGCCATCGAGGGCAAAGTGGATACCTTGCGGGGCCTGAAGGAGAATGTTATCATCGGACGACTAATTCCGGCCGGCGCCGGCCAGGAGGACAGGATCCAGCCGGAAGCTGACACCTCTAACGGCGACGAGACCGACGCATAAACCGCAAAATGGAAAACGAAGATAAGCTGAAAAAAGAATACGAATTGGCATTCCTGGTGAACGAGGAATCCGAAGCGCCTGGCGTGGTTGCCGCGCTGAAGGCCGCTGGCGCCGAAGTTCACCTGGAAGGGCCGGTCCGCAAGATCGCCCTGGCCTATGAGATAAAGAAGCAGTCCGCGGCCTGCTTCAGCTTCGTGCAGTTCGAGATGGAACCCGCCGCCGCCAAGGCCTTGGAGGGTCACCTGGCTCTGCGCCCGGAGATACTGCGCTTCATGCTCATCACCCCGCCGAGCGCCAAGGCCAGACCCTATCCGCAATCCGCGGTCCCGCAGCGGCCGTCGGCGAAGCCGTACGAGCCGAAAACCGCCCCAACGCTCAGCAACGAGGCGTTGGAGAAGAAGATAGAAGAAATTTTACAATAACGCGCGGCCAGGGCGTTTCCGAGGAGGTCTCGGAGCGTTTAGCGCGAGAGCTAGGCCCGCTGCTAGGGCAGCGAGGCCGCTCCTCGGAAACATTCTGGGCGCATGTTATTGTGATATTTTCTTTAACTTCCTATAACCCAGGCCTTGTATACTGACCAGGTCGCTAAATAAACCAAGTTCTATATAATTAACCCATGGACCTGAATAAGGTATTGATAGTTGGCCGGATGACCGGCGTCCCGGAGCTGCGCCGCACGCCTGGCGGTCTTTCGGTGACCAGCTTCGGCGTGGCCACCAATCGTGTTTCCAAAGACAAAGCCGGCAATCGTAAAGAAGAGACCGAGTTTCATAACATAGTGGCCTGGGGCCGGCAGGCAGAGGTGGCCAGTCAGTTCTTGACCAAGGGCGCCTTGGTGCTCATCGAGGGGCGCTTGCAGACCCGCGCCTGGCAGGACAAGCAGGGCGGTTCCAGGAAGACCACGGAAATAATCTGCGAACGCCTGCAGCTCGGACCGAAGGCTGGCGGGGGCGGTGCTCCGCGGGGAAATGCCCCGGTGGCTGCCAGTCCGGCCGCGGGCACGGACGCGCCGGTAGAGGAAGAAATCCCGGTGATTAATCTGGACGACGAGCCGGAACAGCCCGCAGAGGACATTCCGTTTTAGTTGACTTTATAGCCGATTTCGGCTATCCTCTGACCTACGCCAATGACCAAACAGTGCTTTTTCTGCTCCCAGAACATTCAGGATATCGACTATAAGGACGTCGACATGCTGAAGCGTTTCACTTCCGGGCAGGCCAAGATGATCAACCCGAAGCATACCGGTATCTGCGCCAAGCATGAGCGCCGCCTAGCGAACTCGATAAAGCGTTCGCGTTTCATGGGCCTCATGCCCTTCGTGCAGCGTTAAACCCCTTCGGGCGCCGATGATGCAGCTCGATCTCGCGCTTTTCAACGCCATCCACCGCTTTTGGGGCACCAGCCGCGCCTTGGACGCGGTTGGGACGTTTTTGGCCAACACCCTGACCTACCTGATGGTCATCGGGATGGTGGTCTTCATATTCTATGCCGCCCATTCCAACCGGGAACGGATATTCGTGCTCGCGGAAATGCTTTTAGTATTCATCTTGTCCCGTTTCCTTATAACCGGGACCATCGCGGTCCTGGTGGGCCGGCCGCGGCCCTTTGTGACACTAGGTTTCGAGCCGCCCTTTATGCCGCTCACGAGCGGCGCCTTTCCGTCCGGCCATGTGAGCGCGCTCTTTGCCATCTCTTTCATCATGTTTGGATACAGCACCCCTTGGGGGGTTGTCTATCTGGCTTTGTCGCTTCTGGTGGGCATCGGGCGCGTGTTCACCGGCCTACACTGGCCTTCGGACGTGCTGGCCGCAATATTGATCGGCCTAGGTTCCGGATTTTTGATATACAAAGTTATGGCGACCCCGCGCGCGGAGCTTTTTTCCGGACAAGACGCCGCCCTCACCAACTCTTCATCTGCGGATAAGGTACAATGACGACATGAAACACACCTTGCCGGAGTTGCCTTACGCCTACGATGCCTTGGAGCCCTTCATCGACACGGAGACGATGAAACTGCACCACGGCAAGCACCATCAGGCGTACGTGGACAAGCTGAACGAGGCGCTCGCGAAGCACGCGAACCTGGATAAGAAGCCGCTCGAGGAGATACTTGTCAACCTGGAGGCAGTGCCGGAGGACGTTCGTACCGCGGTTCGCAACCACGGCGGGGGACATCTGAACCACTCCATGTTCTGGAAGATGCTGGCGCCCCAGACCAGAGGCGGCGGCGCCGAACCGCAAGGAGACCTGGCGACGGCGATCGTGAAGAACTTTGGCGGTTTTGCGGACCTGAAAGCGAAAATGAAAGAAGCGGCGACCAAGGTCTTCGGCAGCGGCTGGACCTGGCTCGTACTGGACGATGGCAAGCTGGCCATCATTTCCACGCCACTCCAGGACAATCCCATCTCGCAAGGCAAGAAGGCGGTCCTGGGTATAGACGTATGGGAACACGCCTACTACCTGAAGTACCAGAATCGGCGGGCGGAATACATTGACGCCTGGTGGAACGTGGTCAACTGGGAAGAGGCGGGGCGGCTTTTCGAGGGGAAATAGGCATTTTCGGGGACCCCCCCTGCACTCCCAGGATTTTAACTTTTCTTGAACTCGGCGTGTTATGCTGTGTGAATAATTCACAGACCGCATGCGCGTACTTGTCGTGGAGGACGAAAAGAAAATCGGGGCTTTTCTGAAAGCCGGGCTAAGCGAAAAATGTTATAGCGTGGACCTGGCCGCGGACGGGGAACGCGGATCCTTCCTGGCGCGGACCACGGAATACGATTTGATAATTCTCGATAATATATTGCCCAAGAAGACAGGATTGGAAATATGCCGCGACCTTCGGGAGCGGGGCAAAGCGATGCCGATCCTGATGCTCTCGGTGAAATCCGACACGGCCACCAAAGTAGAGCTTCTTAACGCCGGCGCTGACGATTACCTATGCAAGCCATTTTCTTTGGACGAATTACTGGCCCGGATTAGCGCCCTCTTGCGTCGTCCTGCCGGCTGGGAGAGCGATGTCATGCAGCTCGGCGACCTGCGGCTGGATGCTTTGAACCACTCCGTGAAACGGGGCAAACAGCGCCTCTACCTAACCAGGAAAGAATTCATGCTTCTCGAATACCTTTTGCGTCATGCGGGCACGGTGCTGTCGCGCGCCATGATCCTGGAGCACGTTTGGGATATGGATGGCGATCCATTCTCGAATACCATCGAGTCCCATATATCGAGCCTTCGCAAGAAAGTCGACCCGCCAGGGCAGAAGAAACTGATCCATACCTTGCCGGGCCGCGGATACAAGATAGATCTTAGTAAAATCTAGTATCCAAGATTCTTCATCTTTTCTTTAAGTTTATTTAACATCTTTGGTCTATCGTATGTTTAGCTCCTTGGAACGGATCCAGGGAATATTCTAGAGCGAGGGATTCATGCGAGTGATCGAGTGCCAGAACCTGCCGCACCAGGCGGAACCGGGTGTCGCGTACCGCCTAAAGCCCATGCCGCGCGGACTGGCATTTTATGCCGAACGCGTTGATCGCAATGTCGGCTGGGTCACGGCTGCAGAACAAGAGATTCTGCGCTGTAGCACCGTTGCTGTGGCCGGCTGCGGGGGCATGGGTGGAGTCGCCGCCGAACTTTTGCTGCGCATGGGGATCGGAGAGATTCGGGTCGCTGATCCGGAGCTCTTCGATGTCTCCAATATCCATCGCCAGATAGCTTCTGGTCTAGACACCCTAGGGACATCGAAGGCCTTGGCTACGGCCAGGCGGCTGCGTGCCATCGCCGACGACACCACATTGGCTGTGTATCCGCAAGGCGTTACTCCGGAAACCGTTGAGAGTTTTGTGCGCGGCGCGGACCTTGTGTTGGACGAGGTTGAGGCCTGGGCGGTTTTCCCGCGAGTGGTACTGCATCGCGAATCCCGTGACCAAGGCGTGGACGTGATCAACTGTAATTCCATAGGCGCCGGCACGCGGCTTTTCCTGTTCACTCCGGACAGCGACACTATGGAACAATGCCTTAAGTTGAGCCATGAAAAAGCTTTGGCTTTCCACGAGAGCATGTTGACGGGCACGGCCACCTCCGATGCGAAGCGGCGGGTAGGCAAGACCGTAATCCGGGGGCTTTTGCCTGAGCTGCCGGAATACATGTGGCGCGATTCCGGAATGAGCACGGAACTTAACCTTAAGCGCCGCTTGTTGGATGAAGGTAAAGCCATGATTCTGGCGTCGAACCCCTACGGAGCCGCCAGCTTCATGGTCACACATGCCGTATTTCACCTCCTTAGGCATTCCGGAGTAGCGCGAGACATCGTGAGGCCCGTGCCGATGCCCGGCTATCTTTATCGCGACGACCTCCTTGGTTCTATGAAAGTGTGTCGTGCGAGATGGTACTGATGGAGGAGTTGCGCATAGTTCTTGCCTCCAGCGCTAGCGATCGACGCCGGTTCGCGGCCTTCGTTCGATACCATGTCCGTCGGCGCTACGGAGGAACGCCTCGGCCATCGCAAATACTGTTATTCGCCGAGCGCAAGGGCAGGATCTGCGGTACGATAGCCTTAGATTTCGCCGATGATCAAACAAGGTTTCCACTGGAAGCCATCTACCAGCTGGACAGCGATCCGCCGCCATTCTTTCGGGAAGAAACTGCCCAATTCGGCAAGTGGTGGGCGACGCGGCCCGGAGCGTCTATCCGGTTGATGCACACGGCCCATGTATTTGCCTTGTCGCACGGCAAGCGGTTCGGGATCGCCGAGGCCAAGCCCAAGATAGCTTCGTACGTCGCAAGGCTGGGAATGTCACTGCAGGAAGTTCCGGGCGCTATCTTGTTGGCTGAAGCCGGGTTGGCCCGGGGAGAGGGCTACTATCGGATGCCGCCCCCTCCGCGTCTCTATATGTTCAACCTTACGGAGAACTTAGCGGCACTGTCGAATTACATGGAGGATGCAAAGGGAAGCTGATGCCCGCCCGGCTCCAGCAGCCGGGCCTTTTTCAAACTGTTATTATTATTGAATTCATTTTATGAACTGGACATATCTGCTTATTGGGTTTCTGTCCGTAGCCGATGCGACCATTGGCGGCTACGTGCTCTTGAAAAACAGCTCTCGATCCTTGAACCGGTCATTTTTCGCATTCGCTTTCGGAATGGCCCTTATCGGCATCGGTATGACGCTACTCTTTATGACCCACAATATACTCTTTGACCGGGTCATATTCTTTGGCGGCTATTTGATGGTTCTTGGAATGGTGCTGCTCTCATTCAAATTTCCAGCCAACGAGCCGATGCGCCCAGTCGCGTGGCTTTTGTTCCTGCCGCTTGCGGCTTTGGCGGCCGCAACGCCGTTCGGTTTCTTGGTCAAGGAGGTTATTTTCAGAGCTGACGGCATATTGGAGCCAGTGAACGGTCCGGGCATGCCGGTTTTCGCGGCGGTCATCGTTGCGTACGCGATATTAAGCGGTTGGAATTTTTGGCATAGGTATAAGGGTGCCCTCGGTCCCAGCAGGCTGCAAATGCAATATCTTGGACTGGGCGCAGGAGTGTTCGCTGCCGCAATACTCGTTTTCAATGTGCTTTTGCCTTCATTCGGAGTTTTCGAATTCAACATCCTGGGCCCGCTGGCTTCCGTGGTTTTCGTCGGCCTGGTGGGTTATGCCATGATCCGGCATCGTCTGCTGGATATCCGCGTGGTCATTCAGCTCGGAGCAATATACCTGGCGCTTCTGACGGTCATCGCCTCCTTTTATATTGCAATCGTGTTCGCTGCGGGCACTTGGCTGCAGAGCCTATTCGATGGCCAAGGGTCAGCTTTCTTGATTGTAGGTATTGCGACGGTGTGTTTGGGGATTTTCACTGTTCCAGCCCTCGAAAGGTATTTGCGCCGGGCCACCGATATGATATTTTTCAAAGATCGCTACGACTATCCTCGGGCGCTGCATGATCTGAGCGAGATCCTGAATCAGAACATCGAAACATCGAGGATCATTAAGCGCACGTCTCAGGCCTTAAAAGATATTTTTAGGACAGGCGAAGCGCATATAATCCTCTTTCGGGACAGGTCCAGCATCGAGGTAGCTCTGCCATGGTACGGACAATTGCGGTCAATGGTTTTTGGAGGGAAAGAAGCCATCATATTGGCGCGGTGGGCGACAGAATCCCAGGGCGACCTGCGTGACCGCTTGAGAGGGGAACATGGCATTGAGCTGATCGCACCGATCTTTCTGAGTCAGAGACCTATCGGCGCGATAGTCCTGGGACCCAAATTGTCGGGGGATCCGTATCGGGATGAGGACGCGGCGCTGTTGAACACATTATCCAATCAGCTCGCGGTCGGCCTGGAGAAAGCTCGTCTTTTCGGTAAGTTGAAGAAATATTCCGGAACCCTCGAGGAGCGCGTCCATGAGCGGACCGTCGAACTAGAACGTTTACAAGAAGAGCAGCGCCAGATGATGGTGGACATATCGCACCGGCTGCAAACGCCATTGACCATCATGAAGTCGGAGGTCGGGCTCATGAAGAAACGCAAGCCATCGGAACAAATGGACGCATTTGAGAGATCTATCGATGGCATCTCTAAATTCATATATGATCTCTTGAACTTGGCCCGCCTCGGTGCCAAGAAACGCGATTTCCGGAACGAGAAACTTGACCTGAGCGGCTTGCTTGGCGATATGGTGGAATACTTCAGGGTAATGGCGACGAGTAAAAATATACAATTAAGCTCGCGCATAGATCCGGAAGTCGCAGTTTTCGGAAACAAGGACCAGCTTGAGGAGCTGATGACCAATCTGACTAGCAATGCTTTTAAGTATCTGGATGCCCGCCGAAACAAGGAGGTTCTCGTGACCTTGAGCAAATCCGGAGACCGCGTCGTGCTGGAGATCGCGGACAACGGGCGCGGCATAGCTCCTGAAGATTTGGATAAGATCTTCGAGAGATTTTACCGCGGCCGGGGAACTGACGAGAATATCGTGGACGGGACCGGTTTAGGCTTGGCGATCGCTAAACGCATAACCGAGAACCATAACGGCAAAATCAGCATACAGAGCAGTCCAGGCACTGGCACCAAGGTTGCGGTGGAATTGCCAAGTTTATAACTTTGCCGCCTTGGGCCGGATCGCCTTCTGGTTTTTCAACGGGTACATCTCACTATTCCCGGTTATTGCGCCCAAAATCTCATTGAATTGGTTCTGGGCTGCGCTAGATAATAATTCAATATCTTCCTTGATCTCACCCACTACTTTTTCCACTTTCTCCATTCTACCGTTTAGTCCACTGACATCATTCTTCAATTCGCCTACATCATTTCTCAGTTCTCTAACTTCGCCCCTCAAACCACCGACTTCGCTCCTCAACTCACCGACCTCCCCCTTCAACTCACCGACTTCGCCTTTCAACTCTACAAATCCGCCTTTCAAATTTACAAATCCGTCTTTCAATCCTGAAATCTCCTTGTTGACGCTGGCGAATCCCTTGACTATTAACTGCCTGTCGGTTTGTTTTGTTTTCATGGTCAAAGCATAACAATCCTACATTAAGGAAAGTTAAAATCCCACAAAAGTGTGCCGAGGAGAGGATTTGAACCTCCATGCCCTTGCGGGCGCTGGCACCTGAAGCCAGTGCGTCTGCCAGTTTCGCCACCTCGGCAGGTGGAAGGACAGGGAAATTATATGGAAATAGAGGATAAAAGCAAGAAAGGGGACTTGACTTACTTTGGGATAATGTTTAATATCTCAGCCATGATCAATGGACCCATAATCGCCCCTCACGCCTATCACTGGTTTTCCAACTTGGAGCCGGTTACTTTTGCGTGATATTGATCTGATCGATCGCGCCAGCGAAGTACCGGGCTCCACGATGAAGGAGCTTTTTTTGTTCCTATGAAGATAATTCTTGATTACAACCGCACTATATTCGACCCGGAATCCGAGAAGTTCTACCCCGGCGTGTCCGACATGCTGCAAAGGATCGCTGCGAGCCATGAACTTTTCCTGATAAGCACCAACAAACCGGGCCGAGAAAGAACGCTTGTGGATGCGGGGATACGGGATTTTTTCAAGAAGACCGTGTTTACCGGCAGCAAAACGCCGGAACTTTTCTTGGAGCTGGCAGGCGAGGACAAGGATGTACTGGTGGTCGGGGACCGCATCCGTAAAGAGCTCCGTATCGGCAATATGCTAGGCCTAGTGACGGTCTGGGTGCGGCAGGGCAAGTTCGCAGCGGAAACGCCGGCGTCCCAGGAGGAGATCCCGACACACTCAATACAGAGCATCGACGAATTAGAGGACATAATCTCTGCGTATGAAAAATAACAGGCAAAATCAGATCTTTTGGCACGCGTATTACCTCCAATATCATTGGGGTTGTTGAATGCGCTTCTCGAGTATGCTCAAGGAACTCATCCATTAGCCCCGAATGACTCGGGGCTATTTCGTACCTTCAAAATAGAATAGGAGACGCACATGCACTACGAAGCGTTAGACACGGTCATCGCCGAATCGGGCATCTGGGAGGGTTCGCGGCGGCAGTCGCATGCTTTCTTGCTCTCACCGAGCGTTTACTCCATCACCGAGATGCAGCGCCGGGAGCTCGTCGACCTCGGCCACGCCCTGTACGACTGCCTGCTTGGGCTGTCGCACATCGCTGTCATTGCCTATGACGGCGACCTGAACTACGGCGGGTCGTGGCTCTTCGCGCGGCGCGTCTTTTCGACCGGCGTGCCGAAGATATATCAGGAATTGCAGGGCATGAATGTACGCCAGGTCCCAAATCTCCTGAAGATCGATCTGATGGTCGACGTGGACGGCAACTTCCGCATCGCGGAGATCGACGGACACAACAAGCACGGGGTTGGCTATTCCACTCTCGCCAAAAGGTTTCGCGAAGCGATCCGACCTGGGGCGAACGCCTTGCCCGGAGTGGTCGCTGCTCTCGCCACGGAGGTCTGGCGCGGCGGCTCTCCGGATCTGAAGCTCTTGTACGCTGACCAAGAGCGCTTCTATCTGCCAGAGTTCGAGATCGCCCGGCAGGAATTCCTGAAGCACGGTGTGAAGTGCAGCGTGGTTTCGGAGATGGATGTCGAGGAAAAGTGCCTCGGCCAGGGACTTTTCCTGGATCTGCCGTTCTTGTATCGCCGCAAGGATCTCTACTCGGAGATCATTGCGGCGTACAACGCCGGACAGGTGCGCTTCATCATCCCACCCAAGCCGTTCCTCGGAGCCAAAGGCGTACTGGCCTTTCTGCGCAATGACGTTGGCCACGAACAGGTTGAGGCCATCCTGCGAGCTTTCATCAAAGGGCGCTCGCTGGACCTGGTGCGGCGATACATTCCCGAGACCATGCTCGTAGGCAAACAAGCGGCGAATATGGACACGGTCAAGGCGCGCGCGGCTGGGAAGCGTTACGTCCTCAAGGAATCCATCTCGAGTGGCATGAAGGGCACTGTCTTCTCGGACAGCGAGGATTTCGAGGCCGTTCTCAAAGTGGCCTGCGCTTCCAGCATGAACTGGATCTTGCAGGAGGAGGTGGCCAACCAGCCACAGGCCTTTTCTTGGTTCGAGCATTGCAATGGCGACGGCCCCGTACTTCGGACAGGGGAGGATTGGTTCATGCGCGTGACCGTGCAATACGTAGGCCGCCAGCCAGCGGACATCATCGTGACCGCCTGTCGCGACAAGGCGGTGCACGGCGGTAAAGAGTGTCTCCAGATCGGAACCATCATCGTACCCTAGGTTTGCCCCGGGGCGATGGTGGCCGCAATTTCCCGCCCAGCGGCTTCGCTGGGCGGTTTTTATTGTGTAAAGGCAGGATTTTCAATATAATTATGGCTATATGGCCCGTGTCATAGCCATCTGCAACGCCAAAGGCGGCGTAGGCAAGACCACCACTGCGGTGAACCTCGGCGCGTCCCTGGCTGCCAAGGGCCGCCGCGTGCTCCTGGTGGATTTCGACCCGCAGGGCAACGCCAGTTCAGCTTTGGGTACTAGTCCGCTGAACCTGGAAAGGAGCGTGTATCACGGCATCTTGGAAGCGGCCTCCGCCCGCGATCTGATACACTCCTCGCTCTTGTACAATTTCCATTTAATACCCGCGGCGCCGCATCTGGCCGGCGCGCTGGTGGAACTCGTGAATATGGAAAACAGAGAATACCTTTTGCGGAAGTTCCTGCATCAGATCAGGCACGAATACGATTACGTCATCATCGACCTGTCGCCGTCGCTCACTTTGCTCACCGTGAACGCGCTCATGGCCGCGGACGAGGTCCTCATCCCGGTCCAGGCCGAGTACTATAGCTTAGAAGGTCTGGGCCAGCTCTTGCAGACCATCGAGCTTCTTAGGCAGAACCTCCAGCATCCAATCCGCGTGACCGGCGCCCTGCTCACTATGGTTGAGAATCGCGGGCGCCTCAGTCGTGATGTTGCCAGGAATCTGCGCGAGCATTTCCCGCATCACGTGTTCGCTACGGAGATACCTCGCAGCGTCGCCCTGGCGGAGGCGCCAAGCTTTTCAAAGCCAGCCATGCTTCACCGCCCGGATTCCTCAGGGGCTAAGGCATATGACCTGCTGGCGGCGGAGGTGATCCTACAAGAGACCCCGGCGGTCGCGGGGGTTACGGCCGGCGGTGAATTCGGCGATTTCAACATCTAACATGCTTGGCAAAGGACTTGAATCATTGATCCCGCCCGGCAAGGGCGGCTCCCAGGACGGGGGCGGGGCGCCGCAGGACCCGGCGGCCGGCCAAACCCCGCCAATGGCCCAAAACGAGCCCTTGCTGCCGGCCGCCGAGGAACTGCCTTCCATCGAGCCCGCTCCGGAAGAGCCCCTCCTGCCGCAAGGCGAACCGGAGGAGGTGTCGCCGGCAGTCCAGTTGCCGGCTATAGAGCCACAACCCCCAGCCGCCTTGGATGTGTCCGCGCCGAACGTGGAAGCCGTGGCTGCGAGGTTTGCGGCGAAACCCATTTCCAAGCACCGCTCCAGCGAGGCCGTCTTCTATCTGGAGGCCGACAAGATAAAACCGAACCCGCAGCAGCCCCGGCGGCATTTCGATGACGAAGCGCTGACGGAGCTAGCCGCTTCCATCCGCGAGTTCGGCATCATCCAGCCGCTCGTGGTCACTAAGATCGAAACGGAGGTGCCCACGGGCACGGCAGTGGAATATGAACTGATCGCTGGTGAGCGCCGCCTCATGGCCGCGAAGCTGGCCGGCCTGGAACGCGTACCGGCTATCGTCCGCACGGTGAACGTGGCCCGCGAGCGCCTGGAGCTCGCGGTCATCGAGAACCTGCAGCGCGAAAATCTGAACCCGATCGAAATGGCCCGCGCCTTCGTCCGGCTGCAGGAGGAGTTCCGCATGACCCAGCGCGAGATCGCCACCCGCCTGGGTAAGAGCCGCGAGGTCGTGGCGAATACCATGCGGCTTTTGGACCTGCCGGGATATATCCAGGAGGCCGTGGCCAAGGGTCAGGTCGGCGAGAGTCATGCGCGCCTGCTTCTGGCCATCGAGGACGCGCCTGCGCAACAAGCGCTTTTCCATGACCTCTTGAATCAGCATCTCACCACCCGGGAACTGCGCCGCCGTACGGCGTTCGTGGGCCGGAAAGAGCCCATCCCACCGGCCGGGGAGGCCTCGCCGGAGCTCAAGCAATACGAAGAGAAGCTGAAGAGCGAGCTCGGTGCGCCGGTCTCCATTCGCCAGAGCGGCGCCGGCGGCAAGATTACCATCGATTTCTACTCTCCCGAGGAATTGGCGCAGATCGTGGAGCGCTTCCGCGGCGACGGCATGTAGCCGGTGGAATCAGGAGTTGGGGAACTCCAGCTTGTATAGCATATTATCCTTAAGGAAATATAAGATATTGCCGTTCGGCTCGTACTCCGCCACCGCGGAGGGCGCCGCAGTTGAGAAGTTGCGCAAAGCCGTATCTCTCAGGTCCAGGAAAGCGACCTTGTCCGGATAGTGCACAAAAAGATGGTCGCCGTCGCGGTGCCAGACAAGTTTCTGAACGCGCGCGATATCCGGTAGCGCCAACCACAGGTCCGGTTCGTCGCCGCGCAGGCGGACGATCTCCACTCCGCGGCCGTCGAGTATGGCCAATTTGCTGTCATCGCGCGACGGCGCGATACTGCGCACGTTCTGGGCCAAGCGCACGCGGCTGGATTGACCAAGGTTCATAGAATACAGCGAGCCGTCCTGGGTGTGGGCGAAGATCTCTCCAGAGCCCAGGAAGAGCAGAGACGTTACCCGACCCGGCACCAGCTCGAAGTCCGCGTTGCGGTTGCGGGAGGGGATGTCGTATGAGGAAAGAAGCGATATTTGTGCCTTGGCGTCAAAGGTGGCCCAAACTATCCTGCCGGGAGCTGCAGCCGCGGCGATGACGCTCGTCGTGGTGAGGCGCAGGGTCTCGCCGCTCGGCATACGGATGAGGTGCAGGCCAACCGAGCTTTTGGCCAGGAAAAGCGTGTCGTCCCTCGGCACCGGCTGAAAAGAAAGAACATCTCTGCCGCTAACTTGGTTCGGCAGCCGGCCCAAGTTGGTAGATGTCGCCCGTGCCGTCTCGGCGGCATAATAATTGCGGGAACTGGTGGCGTAACTCAATATCACTGCTCCGTCCTCTGACGCAGCCAGGACGGTGCCGCCCCGGATCGGCATGCCGGCCAGCGTGTGTGTGCCGCTCGCGGTTTGCAGAAGCAAGGTTGTACCGGCAAGCGTGATGTCCCGGACCGTGGTCGAGGTGACGAGAGTGGGGGTATCCGGCACCAACACCAGGTTCTGCATATTGGTGACAATGGTCGAACTGACCACCACAGAGAATGCCAAGGGCTGAAAGCCCGGAGCACTGACGCCCAGTTCATATTCTCCCGGCAGAAGGTCACCCAAGAGGGTGCCCTTGCCGATCCAACCGATCCGCCGCTCCTTCAATTTACCGTCCAGGGTGACCTTGGCATCCGCCGGGAAGGTGCGCACGTACATGGCGCCGACTTTGGCGAACCCCAGGGGCTGAAAACCCAGGCGCCAGCCCTGAGCATACAAAACGATGCCGGTGCCGAGTACCAGGAAAGCCGCTATAAGGCAATAAAATATACGCCGCCGCACCTCTTTGGGCATTTGCACCATTATACCCCCAAATCGTCAAAAACTTAATCTTTGGTTCATATTCTTTTCATTTAGCCTATGCTATGCTCTCAGTAGCCCGCTCTGAGATTTCGGATCAAAATAACTTTTTAAGGGAGGACAATAATTGTTCGGACCCTTGGGTTCGCACTGAGTCCACCCACCTGGCGTTATGCCCGGGAATCTCGAGCGGAGCTGCAAAGAAACTGTCGTTTACGACGGTTTTTTTGTTGCTTCGGTTTGGCAAACGCGAACATAGCGCCAGCGACCGTACTGGTCCCGGGAAAATTCCGCCCGCCAGCCATGCTCTTTGGCGTATGCGGCGATAGCGCGCTTTTGGGGCGGGTCGAACTCTATTACGATCTCGCCGCCTGGATTCAGATGTCCTTTTGCATTTTTAAGTAAGCGGCGTATATAAGATAGTCCGTCCTTGCCCGCGAATAGGGCGCGATGCGGCTCTCGTGCAAGCACGGACTTTGCGATCCGACGGCCGACCGTAGGCACGTAAGGAGGGTTGGCCAGGATAAAATCATATTTTTTCTTACCGATATTTCCAAAGACATCAGATCGTATGATGCGGCCACGGCGCGCGGCAATGCGGTTCAGGCGCAAGCTTTTTCTTATGCCAGGAAAATAGTTCTTTTCGATATCCGCGAAATCGACACACGCTTTGGGAAGATGTTTCAGCGCAGCGATGCCGATACAGCCGGAACCGCAGAACAAGTCTAAAATCTTTGGCGTCGCGACCTCGGATTTTCCTATTGCTTCGATCGCGGCTTCCGTCCAGTGTTCCGTTTCCGGGCGGGGGATGAGCGGCCGCGCCGAGAGGTCTATGCGGCAGCCGAGGAACGGCGCCCAGCCGATCAAGTAACTGACGTGCTCACCGGCTGCTAGGCGTTCCAGATCGCGCCGCGCGGCGGCGGTCAGGCGGCCACCGTATCTCTCGCGCAAAAGCCAATCTTTCTCCATGGTCGGGCTGCAGGGAATCGAACCCTGTCTACACGCACCCCATGCGTGCGTACTACCGGTATACTACAGCCCGCGAACTGGGAGGGAATTAAGGCGCGAAGCGCAGTAATTACCGACCAGGAGCGGGATGGCTCCCAAAGGGAGTCAGCCCGCGAACGAGGTCAGCCCGCGAATGCCGGAATACTATATCAATTCTTCGCTGACCGCGCTAGTTCACGGGTGTATTGGAGCAGGAGGCCGTAAACTTCGTCTTCATATTCAAAATCATCTTTGCTTTCAGGTGCTTCCTTCAGTCGGAGGATCTCGGAAATTATAGTTCTGGCGTTGTCGTAAATGGAAGCAGCCTCCTGATTGCCCATCTTGCGTGCGTAACTAGAAAAGGCCACCAACTGTTCCCTTATCAAATATAGGATCTTAAATTGCAGGGGATGATGCTCTAATGTCGCCCGAACCTTCTTGAACTGCTCATGGCGGGCAGGAGAATCGTCGGTGCTATCTTTGAGGGTCTTGTATTGTAGGAGCAGTTCCGCGACCTCGGTCCTCGTTTTCGCGTCGGCGCCGACTATCACCTGCGGCACCCTATCTATCCTACCTGTCAGGTGGGCGGACTTGAAATATTCCACCAGAGATAGAGTTCCTTGTTCGATGGATTTTTTGATACCGGCAAATTTTTCACCAACCTTTCTGGAGTTGCTGGTTACGTCTATGCCTAGCGCCAAGTGAGAGAGTTGTCCCGGCCGGTCGAATTCGATTATCGTATCTACGAAGTTCACGTAATCATCGTATTCTGAGGGAACAATCACGCTGGCATAGGGGCCCATCCAGTCGCTGGACATTATCTGATCCTCGATTATCGCCTCAAAGAGCTTGCCACGGGCCACGGCCATTTCCGCGCTAGGGTCTCCGGCATTCTTCCTTTCAAAATCGCGTTTTTCATCTTTAACCCTCTGCTTATCCTTAGCCCGCTTCTGCGGATCATAAAAACCAAAGGCCGGATCATCTATCTGAATTGCCTCACGGTTCCGGGCGGGGACCAGGCGCTCAAAAAGACGAGATTCCGCCGTGCTCAGTGCTTCGGCCCGACCTTCGCGTTCTGGATTGAAACCCGAGGCCCGGCGAAACATTTATTTTACTTTGACCCTTATAACCGGCTTCTTGGCCAGCGTTTTAATGCAGTTCGTGCAAAGGCGCTTGCGCACGCCGTCCACCGTGGCCCACTGCAGGTTGGCGTATTTCCGGGAGTAGTTGACGGGATTGTAATGGCCGCGCAAAAGCTTGCGGGCGCCCCCCATCTGCGAGCTTTTACCACAACGTTCACATTGACGCATGGGCACCATTTTAACCCCCATGGGCCAAAAAGGCAAGCGCCTTATTCCGTGCTGACCCTAAGCTTGCGGGCCTTCTTGCGGTTCACTTTGGGCAGGCGCACGGTCAGGATGCCGTTCTTGAAGTTCACGCTGGCGCTCTCCGGGTCCACCTCCTGCGGCAGGATGACGGAGCGGGAGAATTTGCCCCAATAGCATTCCTGGTAGAGGTAATCCTCATCCTTCACTTCCTTGCGGCGCTGGCGCTCGCCCTTGATGGCGATGGAGTCCGGCGTTGCGGTGATGTCCAAAGTGTCCGGGTCCACGCCGGCCACCGCGGATTCCACGACGATATCGGTCGGGGTCTGGTACACGTCGATCGTGAGCCAACCTTCGGACTCGTTGCGCATAAGACCTTCTTCCTTCGGGAGCGACATCGCGCGCGAGGTACGCGAAGCCACGCCGCTCGGGGCGCGGGCCAGTTCCGCGTCCGGACTCTCGCCGTAGCTCGGGGTCGGGATCGGCATGTCCACCCCGTTCATCTCTTGTTCATCGAATCTGCCCATGGACGATATTATACCACCTTCGCCTTTAATTTTTCAAAATCACCCAGGACAAAAAAGCCCACGATGATGAGGAGCGCAAGCGACAGGCCGCGCTCGCTGTAGTTCAAAATGCCGTAGTTGAAGATCGCATGAAGGAGCGTGGCGCCGACCAGGCCGCCTATCAAATACCTCTTGGCTCCGAAATGGCGGATGCTCAAAGCCCAGTGGTAGCCGACCAGGCCGGAGGCCAAGGTGTGGAGCAGGGTCGCGCCGATGAAGCGGAAGGTAATGACATGGAAAATGTTCGCGAAACCGAGCGAGCCGGGGTTGCCGCCGATCAGAACGCCAACATTCTCCACCGCCGCAAATCCTAGAGCGGCCACGACCGTATAAAGCATGGCTTCCACCGGCTGGTCGAAGTCCGGGCTCTTGTGCACGGCGGCGTAAGCGGCGGCGAATTTCAGGAATTCCTCTACGCCACCGAAGAGCAGGAGCCACAAGAAGGAACGCTCGTTGATCGGTGCTTCGCTCAGGAATTCGCGCAGACCCAGCTGGAAGATGAGCGCGATGAAGGCGAAGGCGGCGCCGGTAACGAAGGCCAGCCCGATCAGGCGTTTCGGTTCCGGGCGCATGCCTTCCTGTATGTAAAAAAGAAGCCAGGCGAAACTGGGAATGAAGCCTAGAAGCACCTGTACGGCCAGGACCATTGCCTAATTATACCCGACTACATCTCCGGCCAACGGGATATCATCAGTAACTCGCCTGGGCGGATCTTCTGATAGATCTCCTCGGTCACGAAGGGCATGAACGGGTGCAGGATGGTCAGCGTGCGCAAGAGCACGTGCATCAATATCTTTTGGGTATTTTCTTTTTGGTTTTCATCCGCGAGCTGCTTCTTGCTGGCCTCTATATATATATCCGCGAACTCGCGCCAGGCGAACTGGTAGATGCTTTGCGCGGCCTCGTGTAGCTCAAAGGCATTGATGTTGGCAGTAGCTTCTTTGATCGTAGCGTTGAGGCGCGCCAATATATCACGGTCGGCGTCGGTCAAGGCCTCGGGTGCCTCGCTGTCCGCGGCGTAAGCCATGCCGCCATTGGCCAGCACGAAGCGGGCGATGTTCCAGAGCTTGTTCGCGAAATGTTTCATGCCCTTGATCTTGTCCTCGGCCAGGGGGATGTCGTTGCCGGCGGCGGTGGAAAAGATGAGGGCGAAGCGCAGGGCGTCGGCGCCGTACGTGTCTATGACGCCCAGCGGGTCCACCACATTGCCCTTGCTCTTGGACATCTTCTGCCGATCAGCGGCGCGCACCAGGCCGTGCAGGAGGACTTTCTCGAACGGCGGCTTGCCGGTGCGATAGTGCGACAGCATGATCATGCGCGCGACCCAGAAAAACAATATGTCCCAACCGGGCCCCATAACCTGGGTTGGAAAGTAGGTCTCAAGATCCTTCTTGCCCGCCGCTTTTCCGGTGGCTTGCAGGGTGGCAAAGGGCCACTGACCGGAAGAGAACCAAGTGTCGAAGGTGTCCGGGTCCTTGATCAGTGTTTTGGAGCCGCACTCCGGGCATTTGGAGATTTTGTCGTCTTTATCCACGACGATATGTTCTTTGTCGCAGTATTTCACTGGGATAGGTATGCCCCACCAGATCTGCCGCGAGACGGGCCAGTCGCGCAGGTTCTCCATCCAATGCATGAATACTTTTTGGAAACGCTCGGTGACGATCTCCACTTCTTTCTTCTCGATCGCCTGCAAGGCCATGTCGCGCAGGGACGGGCGGCCGTCAGGTAGGGGCTTGGTCATGGCCACGTACCACTGGGGGACGATGAGCGGCTCGATCACCGTCGAGCACTTGTAGCAGATCTGGACGTTGTGCTTGTATTTCTCGTCGATCTTCTCGATGAGGCCCTTGGCCTGCATATCGGCCACCACTTTCTCGCGGGCCTCTTTCACTTTGAGCCCGGCGTAGGGGCCGGTGATGGCGGTCAGCTTGCCGCGGCGGTCAATGGCCTCCAGCGGGCCCGGGATCTCGTCCTGGTGCCTTTGCCAGACCTCGAAGTCCGCCGGATCGTGCGCCGGGGTCACTTTGATCGCGCCGGTGCCGAAAGCCGGGTCCACCGCCGTGTCGGCGATGACCTTGATCTTGGCGGGGCCAAGCAATGTTTCTATCTCGATCTCCTGGCCGATGTATTGCTTGTATCGCTCGTCGTCCGGATGCACGGCGATGCCAGTGTCGCCAAACTTCGTTTCCGGCCGCACCGTGGCCAGAGTGATCGGGCCGTACTTTATATAGTAGAGGGGATCTTCGCGCTCCTCGTACTTCGTCTCCAGGTCGGCCAGGCCGGTCTGGTGCTTGGTGCACCAGTTGCAGATGCGATTGCCGCGGTATATGAGACCATCCTTGTGCATCTGCTCGAAAGTGCCGTAGACGATGTCCACTATACGAGGGTCCAGGGTGAACATCTCGCGTGACCAGTCGCAGGAGGCGCCCAGTCGGCGCATGCCCTCCTCGGCGATATGCATGTTGCTTTGCACGAAGTCCCAAACTTCTTTATAAAATTCTTCGCGGGTCATCTGGAAGCGGCTGCGATCCTCCTTCTCCAGTTTCTTTTCGAATACCACTTGGGTCTCGAAGCCGGCATGGTCCATGCCGGGGAGCCACAAGGCGCGGCGCCCACGCAGGCGCTGGTAGCGGATCAGGGCGTCCTGAATGGCGACTTCGAGCGCATGGCCCACGTGCAGGGGCGCGTTGGCGTTCGGTGGCGGCATGATTATCGTATACGGCTCGCCGCTCTGGTCGGGCAGGTTGTCCGGGTTGAAATATCCGGATTTCTCCCATAGCTCATATATCTTCTTTTCGGTCGCCGCGTGATCGTATTGCGGCGGCAGTTCCTCGGGCATTGAAGCTATTGTATGCCGGAAATCAGCGAAAATCCAGGGAAAATGGAAAGGCGCCGACGCATACCTTCCCGGTTATTAAGGGAAGGCGCGTCGGCGCCAGATTGGGCGCGAGGTTCACTCCAGGAAGTGGACGTCGCTGCCGATGTTGGCCTCGAAGAACTCGGCGGCGCTGCGGCCCTTGATCTGGAGCTCCAGCCAGCGGTGGTCGTCGATGCCGGAGCTGCCTTCTGCGAGCCCATGCTGGCCGTCGGGGATGTCGGAGAGGTGAGGGTAGCAGGTGACCGGATAGGTGACGCTGCCGATGCGAATCGGCAGGGTCCGGCCAGGCTGCCAGTCGACCTCTTCCGGCAGCACCGAGAGCTTGCAGTTGCCGAAGTGCTTCAGGTTGCCGGAACGGCCGTCGTCGATCCACCAGATCTGCTTGAGGAGCGGAGGGATGGTCGCCAGTGGCCGCGAGGGGAAGTCCTCGCCATCCCACAGCCAGCGGGCGAGATGCAGCTCGAATTCGTAGCTGCGGAACTGCGTCGCGGCCGCTCGGATGGCGCGCGCTTCGTCCATCAGGCCGCGTTCCACGGCGATCCGCAGGACCTCCTCGGTGTCGAAGACCCTCACGTCAGCCGCGTTCACGAGGCCCAAGTGCTGCAGGAAACTCAGGGCGTAACCGGCGACGGTGGTGACGACGAGCGTCTTGCCGACCTGCACGGACCCGAACGGGCTGCCATTGCTGTTGCAACCGCGCCGCGCCGCGGCGTTGCCGACCACGATGGCCGGCTCCCCGGTGGCCGCGTCGATGCCGTCGGCGACCGTGCCGCCGAGCGACAGATCGTCGAATACGCCGCCGAACGCCGGGATCTGGCCGAATAGGGTGCCGACGCGGGTCTGAAGACGGAACTTGGCGTTCCAATCGCAGCAGTCTGTTGCGATGGAGATGATGCGGGGTTCGCTCATGACTTCTCCTCCCTAGAATGGGTTGAAGGTGGACAATTCAGTTTTCGAGGAACTAGAACCAAAAACGGCCTCTTGCGGAGGTCGTTCGGTTGAAAAGGGACGCTACAACCTAACCTCCGCTTTGCGGGCTCATCATCGCCATCATCATGGCGACCATATGAGTGGTCAGGTTGTTCATGGGAACCCCTTACTTATATTCCCGAAGTCGCCAGGGTGTCAAGCGCCTAAATGGCCAGCTGGCCCTTGGCGCGCAGGGGCAGCTTCTTGCCGCGGAGCAGAGACATATACCCGGCCGCGGCGATCATAACGGCGTTGTCGGTGTTGTATCTCCTTGGCGCCACGAGAAAGGCTACGCCCAACTTGCGCGCCGCCGCGCCTATATGCCGCCTCAGGCGCGTGTTCGCGGCCACACCCCCCGAAAGGAGTATTGACCTGGCGCCAATCTCTTTCGCCGCCCGGAATGCCTTCGTCGCTAGCACGCCGGTCGCCGCGTGTTCGAAGGCCGTGGCCACATCGGCTTTGTCCGCCTTCGGGTTGTTCTTCAGGTAATAAAGGACGGCCGTCTTCAATCCGGAGAAACTGAAATCGTAATCGCGCGTGTGAAGCATGGGCTGGGGGAATTCGATCGCGCCTTGCCTGCCGGACTCGGCCAGCCTGGAAAGCGCCGGACCGCCGGGGTAGGGCAGGTCCAGGAGCCGCGCGACTTTGTCGAAGGCCTCGCCCACAGCGTCGTCGCGCGTCTCGCCCAGGCGCTTCCACTTCTTCAGATTTTGAACGCGCAGAAGGATTGTATGTCCGCCGCTCACGATCAATGCGGCCGCCGGCAATATCTTCGAAAGAGGAGTGCCGGGCCGTCGGCCGGTCGTCCCAGGCAAAAGGAAGCTATATAAATGGCCTTCCAGATGGTTTGCGCCGATGAGCGTTTTTTTATGTTTCTTCGCCAGCTCTTGCGCGAAAGTAATGCCGGCCCACAGCGCCGGCTCCAGGCCCGGCCCCACAGTGACGGCAATGGTGTCGATCTTTTTCCAAAGTTTCTCTGCCGTAGCGCCTGTGCCGAAGATCTGTCTTTCGAGCACGGGCAGATTGGCCAGGTGTTCCCGTTTAGCCAGGTTGGGCACCACGCCGCCGAACGGCCGGTGGATGGCCACCTGTGAGGCCACGGCTTCTTTCAGTATTTTGAATCTGGGCGACGCGATGCCGCCGGAGCATTCCAAAATGGCGAGCGCTGTCTCGTCGCAGGACGTCTCTATGCCGAGTATGATCATTCCTCCGCCAAAATCCGCACCGCGTGCTCCGGGTTCACCTGCAAAAAGCCGCCTTTGACCGGGAAGGCCTGTTCCTGGCCGCCGCCGACAGGCACGACCCTGACCGGCCCATCCTCCAGCATGGAGATGAGCGGCTCGTGTTTCTCAAGAACGGTCACCTCGCCCATGGCGGTCTTGCAGTTCACGGACTGCGCTTCGCCCTCGAAGATTATGCGCTGCAGGGAATATATCTCGACTCGCATGTGTTTATGAGGCCGCGGCGACCTCCTCGATGCCGCCCTTCATGTAGAAGCTGTCCTCCGGTAGATGGTCGTATTTGCCCTCCAGGATCTCCTTGAAGCTGCGCACAGTGTTCTCGCGCTTCACGAACTTGCCGGCGATGCCGGAGAAAACGGTGGCCACGAAGAACGGCTGGGACAGGAAGCGCTGGATCTTGCGGGCGCGGTCCACGATCTTGCGGTCCGCCTCGGACAGTTCCTCGATGCCCAAGATGGCGATGATGTCCTGTAATTCTTTGTATCTCTGGAGCGTCTTCTGCACGTCGCGGGCCACCTCGTAGTGTTCGCGGCCGACGATCTTCGGGTCCAGCGCAGTGGAGTTCGAAGCCAGCGGGTCCACCGCCGGGTAGATACCGATCTCGGTCAAGGCGCGGGACAAAACAATAGTAGAGTCAAGGTGAGCAAAGGTTGTCGCCGGAGCCGGGTCGGTGATGTCGTCCGCAGGGACGTAGATCGCCTGCACCGAAGTGATGGCGCCTTTGGTGGTTGAAGTGATGCGCTCCTGGAGCTCGGCCATTTCGGAGGCCAGGGTCGGCTGGTAGCCCACAGCGGAAGGCATGCGGCCCAAGAGAGTGGACACTTCGGAGCCGGCCTGCGAGAAACGGAAGATGTTGTCGATGAAGAGCAGCACCTCCTTGCCTTCCTCATCACGGAAATATTCCGCCATGGCCAGGCCGGAGAGCGCCACGCGGGCGCGGGCGCCCGGCACCTCGTTCATTTGGCCGAACACCAGCGCGGTCTTGTCGAGCACCTTGGCCTCTTTCATTTCCAAGTAGAGGTCGTTGCCCTCGCGGGTGCGCTCGCCGACGCCGGCGAACACGGACACGCCGCCGGATTCCTCGGCCACGTTGCGGATAAGCTCTTTTAAAAGGACCGTCTTGCCTACGCCGGCGCCGCCAAACAAACCGACCTTACCGCCGCGGATGAACGGCGCCAGAAGATCGATGACCTTGATGCCGGTCTCGAAGACCTCGGCCTTGGTGGACTGTTCCGTGAGCGGGGGCGCGGCGCGATGGATCGGGCCGTACTTCTTGAATTCCTTCGGGCCGTCGTCTAAAGGATTGCCGGACACGTCGAAGATGCGGCCGAGGACCTCGGGGCCGACCGGGACGGATAGCGGCTTGCCGGTGGCTTCCACCTTCGCGCCGCGCTGCAGGCCGTCGGTGGAGGACAGGGAGATGGCGCGGATCTTGCCCGGTTCCAGATGCTTCACGACCTCCAGGGTCAGGTTGCGGCCGCCTTCGGTGATTTTCAAGCCGTCGTAGATGGCCGGCATATGCTCGTTGCCCGCGAACTCCACATCCACGACCGGACCGATGATCTGGATGATTTTACCCTTTACATGTGCCATTTGTTTATTCGATAGAGATTATTTGCAGACCTTTTTCCAGTACATCTTCCTTGGGCCAGTAGGGCAGTTCGTCCATCTTGAATCTTCCGACGTAGGTTACTTTCTTTTCGATGGTGCGTCCAGTATACGCCTTGGTCGTAGGATCCCACTCTTCGAGCAGTAGCGTGTCGCCTTCGCCGACCTCGCGGTCGCTCAACCTAAGTTCATATTTTTTCTTTCCGGAAGCCACAGCTTCGAAATATTCCGGCCAGATTTTGTATTTGACAGTTGCCATGGTGTTTTTATGAAAGCGCTTCCGCGCCGGCGGCGATCTCGATGATCTGCCGCGTGATGTCCGCCTGGCGCGACTTGTTGAATTGCAGGGTCAGTTCCTCGCCGAGCTCCTTGGCGTTGTCCGAGGCGCTCTTCATGGCGAAGCGGCGGGCGGCCCATTCCGAGGCGTTGGCCTCCAGGACCACCTGATAGATCTCGGTGCGCACCAGGTGCGGCGCCAGGGACTCCATCACCGCCTTCACCGTCGGTTCGATCTTGTACGTCACCGCGGTGTCCACGCGCTGCTCCGAAAGGCGGGCGCGCAGGTCCGCGAAGCGGCCGGTCTCCGGTATCACGTCCTGCAGGGTCTCGCGCACCGCGGCCGGGTTCACCGGTAACAGGGTGCGGGTCAACACTTCCTGGCGCAGGGCGGTGCGGAAATGCGTGGAGATCATGATCACCTCATCCCACTCGCCGTTCAGGAAGCCATCTACCAGCTTTTGCGAAAGAGGATCTGTCTCTTCCAGGGAAGTGTAATCGCCGAAGCGCACGAAACGCGCGGCTAAAGAGTGCGTGCGGCGCTCCAGATAGTTCACCGCTTTCTGGCCGACAGCGATGAAGCTCACGCTCTTGTCCTGCGGATCGATATTGTTCTTGGAAATGTAATTCTCATATTCGCGCAGGACGGCGCTGTTGAAGGCGCCGGCCAGGCCCTTGTCCGAGGTCACCACCACGATGGCGCGCTTCGCGCCCGGCCGTTTCTGCAGCAATGCCGGCAGGTCCACTTCCAGGCGGGACAGGGTGCCCAAAAGATCCAGGGCCGCGAAGCCGTAGGCGCGGGAGGCCAGGGCAATCTCCTGGCTGCGGCGCATCTTGTTCGCCGCGACCAGCTCCATCGCCTTGGTGATCTGTCGGATGTTCTGGACCCCCTTGAGGTGCCGTTTTATGTTCTGCAGGGATTCCATTATTTCTTTTTGTTTTCCGCGAAATGCGCCGCGGCCGCTTTCAGTTTCTCGGCGACGTCATCGGTCACCTCGCGCTTGGCGCGGATTTGTTTCAGGACGTCCGCTTGCATCTTGCGCATGTATTCCAGGAATTCTTGCTGTATAGCGTTGATCTCCGAGACCTCAAACTTGTCGAAGTAGCCGTTCAGGGCGGCGTAGAAAACGGCCGTCTGTTCCTCGAAAGGCAGCGGCGCCAGGTCCTCCTGCTTCAGGACCTCGGTCATGAGCTGGCCCTGGCGGATGCGCGCCTTGGTCGCCTCGTCCACGTCCGAGGCGAACTGCACGAACGCCTGCAGGTCGCGGAATTGCGCGAGCGTCAGGCGCAGCTTGCCGGTCGTCTTGCGCATGGCCTTGGTCTGCGCGGCGCCGCCGACGCGGGACACCGAAAGGCCGACGTTCACCGCCGGGCGCACGCCCTGATAGAAGAGATCGGATTCCAAAAATATTTGTCCGTCGGTGATGGAGATGACGTTGGTTGGGATGTACGCGGAGATGTCGCCGAGCTGGGTCTCGATGATCGGCAGAGCGGTGAGGGAGCCGCCGCCCTTCTCCTTGTTCAGCTTCGCCGCGCGCTCCAGCAGGCGGGAGTGCAGATAGAAGACGTCGCCGGGGTATGCTTCACGGCCCGGCGGGCGGCGGAGCAGTAAAGAGATCTGGCGGTAGGCCCAGGCCTGTTTCGAAAGATCGTCGTAGATGACCAACGCATCCTGGCCCTTGTCGCGGAAGTATTCGCCGATGGCCGCGCCGGCGAACGGCGCCAGATACCAAGCGGCGGCGGGGGACGAGGCGGAAGCCGAGACCACCACCGTGTAATCCATCGCGCCTTTCTGGCGCAGGGTTTCCACGATGCGCGCGATCTTGGATTCCTTTTGGCCAACCGCGACATAGATGCAGATGACCGGGGTGCCTTCCTCGCGGCCCTGGTTCACGATCGTGTCGAGGGCGATAGCGGTCTTGCCGGTCTGGCGGTCGCCGATGATGAGCTCGCGCTGGCCGCGGCCGATCGGGATCATGGAGTCGATGGATTTGATGCCGGTATGCAAGGGGGTGTCCACGGGCTGGCGCTCCAGTACGCCCGGGGCTTTGTTCTCCAGGGGATAGCGGACGGGCTTGGCGCCTTTCGCGAAGACCTCACCTTTGCCGTCCAAAGGATTGCCGAGCGGGTCCACCACGCGGCCGACGATCTCGTCGCCGACCTCTATAGAGAGGACGTTGCCGGTGTTCTTCACCGCGTCGCCGCTCTTGATGTCCAGATATTCGTCGAGCACCAGGGCGCCGATGGAATCCTCCTCAAGGTTCAAGGCCAGCGCGTGGCGCGGGCCTTTGTCCGTCTGGATCTCCAGAATTTCCTGGGACAGGGTCTTCGGCAGGCCGGTCAGTTTCACGATGCCGTCGCCGACCTCGGTGACCTTGCCGACCTCCTCCCACTTGGCGTCGTCCTTGAAGCCCTCGATCTCCTTCTTCAGTTTTTCGATTATGTCGTAGGCCATTTGATTAGAATAATTTGTTCAGTTTGGCGCGCAGAGAGCCGTCGTACTGGCGACTGTCGTCGATGGTGATCTTTACACCGGCGACAAGCGCGAGATCGACTTTCTCTTCGACCACATCATCTTTCTTGAGGAGCGTTTTGAACTCACGATGCGCGTCCGTGAGCGGCCGGGCGGTCTCGATGGCCACTTTGCGAATACCCTCCTTTTCCCGCAGGGCCTTTTCCGCCGCGGCGAGGAACTTCGGCCACTGGGTGCGGCCAGCGCGCTCGGTGACGAGACGGGTGAAATTTTTCACTATCGTCCGCTCCTTTTCAGCGGGGAGGGAACCGGCGGCGATCGCCGCCAATGCCTTCGCGTACGCTTTCGGGTCGTGTCTCATGTCGCGCGTGCGGTCTCTTCGACCGCTTTTTTGATCAGGGCCTCATCGACCGATTTGGGGTCCATTTCCACCGTGCGGATGATCGCTTTCTTCACTATCTCCGCCGCGCCCTTCTTGAGCTGTACCATTGCCGCTTCTTCTTTGGCCTTCGCGGCGAGTTCGGCGCTCGCGAGCATCGCCGCTTCCTTCTTGCGGGCTTCGGCCAGCATCGCCGCCTCGACCTTCTTGGACTTATCCTCAGTGGCGCGCATCATCGCCATGGCCTCGGCCTCCGCGATCTTCATGCGGTCTTTGGCGATGCCGTCCACCTCAAGCAGGCGCTTGTCCGCCTCCGTGGCTTTGGCCAGCCCTTCCTCGATCCGGGCCCGGCGCTCCTTCAGGATTTTCAAAAGGGGCAGGTAGGCGAACTTCCGGAGCAGGAACAGAAGCAGCAAAAAGTTCACTGCCTGGCTCAGGAGCAGTTTCCAGTCCAATCCAAGTTGTTCCGCGAGTTCTGCCATTTATATGTTTGCTGGCGCTGCTGCTTCCAGCCCCTCTACCTCTATAAATATAGAGGAGCCGGGACGACTAGACGAATTTGATGACCAGGGCGACGACCAGGGCGTAGATGGCGATGGCCTCCGCGAACGCGATGGCCAAGATCATAGCCGTCTGGATGCGGGAAGCGGCTTCCGGGTTGCGGCCGATGGCGTCCGCGCCCCTGGAACCGATGAGACCGATGGCGATGGCCGGACCGAGGGCGCCGACGCCGATGGCCAGGGCCGCTGCCAATACTTTCATGCTTTCAAGCTCCATGATGTTGTTGTTTGTTTAGACGACCTTTAATGCGCGTGTTCCTCCGCCCCGTGCTCCGCGGTCGCGATCGCGATGAACACGAGCGCGAGCATGGCGAAAACGAAGGCCTGTATGAACCCCACGAATGTTTCCAGGAATAGGAATGGCAAGGGGATGAGATAGGGGACCAAGAAAGCCACTATCGTCAAAAGCACCTCCCCCGCGAAGATGTTCCCGAAAAGACGGAAGGAGAACGACACGATTTTAGCAAATTCGCTGATTAATTCAAGGATTCCCACGAAGAAATTGATCGGGTTCGAGAAGTCGAAGAACTTGCCGGTGTGCTTCCTTATGCCGAGGGCCAGGATGCCGATCAGGTTCACGGAGACGACCGCGATGATACCCAGGGCCAGGGTGAAGTTCAAATCGGCGGCAGCGGCGCGGAAGAGGGGCGCAGATGTCTCGTGGCCGTCCTCAATGACACGCACGAATATAGAACCGACGCCCGGCAGGAGGCCGAGCCAGTTCGAGACCAACACGAAGAGGAAAATGGTCGTCACGAGCGGCAGATACTTCTCGGACTTATGCCGATCGCCGAGGACCGAGTCCATGAGGTCCAGGATGGCCTCCAGGACGATCTCGAAAAGGGCCTGCATCTTGCCCGGGATAAGGGCTATTTTCTTTCGGAAAAGGAAAGCGCCGCCGGCCAGCAGGATGAAGGCCAGGATGGACATAAGCAATGCGTTGGTGACCGGGAAGCTCCCGATGTGGAACAGCTCTTCGGCACGCAAAGAAATATGGACCATATCGTGGCTATGCCCCGATTTTAGCAAGGATTTCTTGAAATCGCAATCATTTCTTCTTGAACTTCATTTAACCCCGAGGGGTCATAATATCGGCCATGAAAAACATCAAAAACCTATTATTAATCCTCGGTTTCCTCGCGATCCTGCCATCGTCTGCCCGGGCGCAGACGGACGCTGTTATATACGAAGCGCACATGCCCGCGGTCGGCAACTACACTTCCTTTTGCGACAGCAGTTATCACGGCCTCGGTTACTGCGAACTGACTGGACGCTTTTCGTTCGGAGAGGAACAAATCGTGAACGCTATCACTATGTACGACTTAGGCTGCAACTCTATGGATGAGCCAGAGATGCTTTTGTCGTATGCGCTGGTCAACGCGGACACAGACGAAGTAGTAACAGAGGTTGCAGAGGGCAAAACGGTTGGTTGCACCCAGGACTATCCGGAAGGCCATAGCATACCGACCACCTTGTCCGTTCCGAGAACCAAACTGGGATCCCATCAGGACTATTACCTTATACTGCGCGCGTCGCGCAACGAACGTGCGCGCGCATACTGGGGCGTGGATGCAAGCAACCAAGCTAGTTTTCAAATCCACGGGACTGCGGCGCCAAAGGACCC
>Ga0209542_10003758_pt1 | contig 32090 bp, 32 predicted proteins | sample RifCSPhighO2_01_FD_184028 | JGI IMG/M metagenome (GOLD analysis project Ga0209542, IMG submission 184028) | Soil microbial communities from Rifle, Colorado - Rifle CSP2_plank highO2_0.1 (SPAdes) (version 2) | ecosystem: Environmental > Terrestrial > Deep subsurface > Rock core/Sediment ... | reverse complement strand
ACGGTGAGATCGCTGTACTTTGCCATGTGTCCTCCTCCGGCTAAAAGCCGAAGTCATCCCTCTACCCGAGGTTATAGGGGCTAGGCTGTCTCGATTGCCATAGCCAAGAAACACCTATCTTTAAGTACCTCTTGGCTATGGCTATTTCTCACAACTAACTCTCAACGAACTATCTATATATAGTATACACCCTATTAAGCCTCTTGTCAAGGACTTTCTATAGTCTTAATTTAGGGCCCTAAACAAGGCTAGAAACCAAATCTTAGGAAGCGTTCAATTCGGCGTCCACGTAGTCTACGTCAGTAGAGTTAAGATCAGCTTCGATAGAAGAAGTGTCGTCAGACTCGCTCTGTGTGTTGATGGACTCTACAGTTTCGTTCGCCCTAATCTCTTCGTCGACAGCATTCTGTTTCCAGAAATAGAGACCGCCCAAGATGATAATCACGAGGATAATTATAATGCCGATAATTAGTCCGGCTGAACTGTTGCTTGGTGCGCTACCCATATTTACATTATTTTGTTCATCCATGTTGGTGATTGTTTAACAATAATCAATTGCCCGTATTCGGTCCCTTAAGAGCTCGTACCGCCATCATCATATTGCGATGCGCAGCCCGAATGTGTTCTTTAGCTTCGGCCGCGGCGACACGAACCAGTTCGAAATTCTCTCGAGCGCTGTCACCAGAGAGATCGAGACTAGCAAAGGCGTCTACAGCCACACGAGCATCTGCGAGATTCCCCTTAGCTAGAGTTACGAAACCCTTGGCCTCGGTAGTATCTCCGCCACGTTCTTCAATCTTGGCCATCCTTGACTCAATACGAGCCATAATTTTCTCCAGTCGTTCGATAGTGGCTAGGATCACTCTCTTCACAAACTCTACCTTGCGCTTGGCTAGATTTATTTGTATATCTACTCGGCGCTCGGTTGAAGAAGCCTTGCGCTCCTCTATATTATTCTTTATCTCCACTCGACGTTTCTCTTGACGTTCTGTACTGGAAGCCCGCCTTACCTCCGCATTAACCCTCACCCCAGCTCCTTCTTCAGCGAAAACTGGCAAAACCAGAGCGAAAACGGCAAATACCGAAAATACGACAGACAATAAATACTTTTTAGTCATTTAAATATCACTTATGTGATAACCGTCTAATTGTACCAGATTTAAGAGAGGAAGCTTACGATGAGAAGAGCCACAATATTGACCACTTTAATCATAGGATTGATGGCCGGACCGGCAGTATCTTTGTAAGGGTCGCCGACAGTGTCACCGGTAACAGCCGCGTGGTGAGCATGTCCACCCTTACCACCATAGTTACCATCTTCTATATACTTCTTGGCATTGTCCCAAGCCGCACCACCCGACGTCATCGAGATAGCAACGAAAAGACCCGTAACAATTACCCCCACCAGCAACCCTCCAAGTGCTTCTAGACCGAGAAAGAGCCATACAAGGATGGGCGATAGTACAGGCAAGAGTGCGGGAACGACCATAAGTTTTTGTGCCACCGCAGTGACAATTTCTACCGCCTTGCCGTAATCCGGCTTAGCTTTGCCTTCCATAATGCCTGGGATTTCTTTAAATTGTCTCCTGACTTCCTCGACGACAGCATGAGCTGCTTTACCTACCGCTTCCATAGCCATGGAACCAAAAAGATAGGGAAGTAGTCCTCCGATAAGAAGCCCGACTAAGACTTTTGGATTACTTAAATCAAACGAAAGGTTACCAAGCCCGAGCTTATCAAGTTCTTGAGTGTAAGAAGCGAAGAGCACTGTGGCCGCGAGACCGGCGGAAGCGATGGCATAACCCTTGGTCACCGCTTTGGTAGTATTACCAACGGCATCGAGAGAATCTGTAACCTTGCGCACATCTTGAGAAAGACCAGACATCTCGGCAATACCACCAGCATTATCAGTAATAGGACCGAAGGCATCAATGGCGATGACTACAGCAGCCAATGAGAGCATGGACATCACGGCGATAGCCACCCCATAGAGACCGGCGAAGTAGTGAGAAGTTAGAATACCGGCGACAATCAGAACTACCGGCATGGCGGTGGACTGCATAGAGACAGAAAGACCGGTAATGATATTGGTGCCATGACCAGTGGTAGACGCTTTAGCGATTGATTGTACTGGTTTATATTTTTTACTGGTGTAATAGTCGGTAATAACAAACATACCAAGAGTAACGGCCATACCGACAAGCGCGCAATAGAAAAGATTTATAACTGTGAAAATACCGTTCGCCTTCATCAGCATATTAGTTAGAGGGTAGAAAGCCGCAATAGAAATAAGAGTGGAGATAATGAGGCCCTTATAAAGTTCTTTCATGATACCCGCTCCACCACGAACGAAGAATGTGGAAAGTGCACAAGCGACGAGACCGATAGCGCCCATGGCCAGTGGGAAAACCACTGCACCAGTAAAACCTGGAAGAAGGAGCGCGCCGAGAAGCATGACCGCGACCACTGACACAACGTAAGTTTCAAATAAGTCCGCAGCCATACCCGCGGTGTCACCCACGTTATCACCGACGTTATCTGCAATCACCGCTGGGTTACGATAGTCATCTTCGGGAATGCCGGCTTCAATCTTGCCCACAAGATCCGCCCCCACATCGGCGCCTTTAGTGAAGATGCCTCCACCAAGACGGGCGAAAACAGAAATGAGTGAGGCACCAAAAGCTAGGCCAATCATAGCCCCCAAATCCAGAGTGAGCCAATAAAAAACCGTTACAGAGAGGAGGGCCAGCGCTGCGACAGAGAGACCAGTGATGGAACCGGCTTTGAAAGCGGTACTCATAGCGGGGCGAATGCCAGCGCGCGCCGCTTCGGCCGTACGGACATTGGCGCGCACGGCTACAGCCATACCAATGTAACAACTTAGTGCGGAGACGAATGCGCCAAGAAGAAACCCTACCCCAGTAATCCAATTGAGAAAGTATCCAAGAATGAGAAAGATAATAATAGCCACTCCTAGAACCACTTTATACTGACGCCAGAGGTACGCGTTGGCACCAGTTTTTATCGCATTAGCAATTTCAAGCATCTTATCATTACCGTCTGGTAGACTTAAGACTTGGAAAGTGAGAAGTCCGGAAAAAGCGAGTGCGGCTAAACCGGCAATCGTAGTCCATAGAAGTATCGCTGTTTGCATTTTATCGTTTTATTATTTAATTATATTTTATTATCCACGGGAACGTCGGCGACCGCAAGCTCAACGCCTTTGGCAGATTGGATATCAATCCTCCAACCAGTTAGTTTGGCCGCTAGGCGCACATTCTGTCCGCCCTTGCCTATAGCAAGAGACTGTTGATCTTCAGAGACAGTAACCACGGCCGATTTCTCTGCCTCGTTAATCTCGATACTTAGCACTTTAGCAGGAGAAAGGGCCTCTTCGATAAATTTCTTCGGCTCGGCTGACCAGTCGATGATGTCGATCTTCTCACCGCGTAGTTCAGACATCACGGTCGAGACTCGTACTCCGCGCTGACCAACCATGGCTCCAACAGGGTCGATGTGACTATCTTTGGCCTCTGCAGCGATCTTAGAACGATAACCAGCTTCTCGAGCAATAGCTTTGATCACCACAGTGCCATTGGCTAACTCTGGAGCTTCCGCTTCAAAAAGTTTTTCAAGAAATTTGGGATGCGAACGTGAGAGACGAAGAAATACTCCACGAGGGCTCTCTTCTACTCTATAGAGATAGGCTCGCACTCGCTCGCCTTGACTGAAACGCTCGCCAGGAATCTGTTCTTCATAAGAAAGTAGGCCAGTAGCTCTACCCATGTCGACGAAAATGTTACCGCGCTCAACACGTTGGATAGTGCCGGTGACGATTTCTCCTTCACGTTTGCCGAATTCAGATAGTACAGAAGTCTTTTCTGCCTCACGAATCTTTTGCATGATCACTTGTTTGGCAGTTTGGGCGGCGATGCGACCATAATCTCCCTTACTCTCGATAGGGAAGATAATTTCTTCATCTAACTGCGCATCTTTTTTAATCTTCTTGGCATCTTCCAAGAGGATGTGATGCTCGGGGTTATAGACGACACGGATATCTCCCTCTTTAAGCTCTTCGTATTCGTCGAAGATGACGCGAGAGTCATCTACCACAATCTTCACTTGGAAGAAATTGGCCTCACCGGTGTGTAGGTCGAAAGTGGTGCGGATAATCTGACCCCTCTTCCCATATTCCTTCTTATAAGCAGTAGCGAGGGCGGCTTCTATGGCCTCGATGATAGAGGCGCGTGGAATACCGCGCACTTCTTCTAGTTCGCCGAGGACCGAATTAATTACCTTTAGATCGAACATAAATTTTATTTATTACTTTTCTTGCCCCGTAGGAAGCTTTGCTTTCCTTCGGGGAGATCAAACATAAATATTTTGGGTATGAAATAGGTCCGCCTTGCGGCGAACCCATTTCACTCATAAGCATAGCAAACCCTCAAATCTTTTGCAAGTTACTTAGCTTTCTTGAATATCAGGGTCGCCAATTCACGAATTATCCTTTGGTGATCCTGTTCTTGAATCTTTTCAATAAAAACCGCCCATACATCTAGAGTGGCAATACTATAATCTGGGTTTAAATCATTAACTGAACAGGCCACCTCAAATGTTAGGCTGGCTGTCCTTTTATTACCATCGATAAATGGATGATCTTTAATTAGGAAAAACAGATAAGCAATCGCCTTTTCCTCTTTGGTTTTGTAATTCTCATTTCCAAAATTTGATCCATTAATATTGGAGACAATAGAATCAATCTTCGCCTCCGATTGCGAAGTCATGGGAAAAGATACCAGACCGTGTCTAACGAGCAGTCCGTATATCTGGCAGACGTGTTTCGATGTTAGTGGTTGAAATTTCTTTTCTTCCTTCGTCATAATCACGCAGTGATTTAATCACCCCAATATTCTCCTGAAGTTGCTTCTCTGCAACCTCCTTAATATCGGAACTATCCTTCTTTCTGAACAGATTTTTTATATATGTCATCATTTACATACATTGTAGCATACTCAATTTATAATTACCGAAATGAGTTCGCGCACATACCACATACGTTATCAGCTCACCACAGTGAGATATTAACGTATGAAGAATCGAGCAAACGAAAAGGCGCCGGATAAATCCGAACGCCTTCACCAAGTTTATGGCTTGCGCCATTTTTCGAAATTGCTCATGGCTTCTTCGAAGCTACGACATACTCCGCTTAGTACAGCTTCAATCTTCTGTCGTACCTCGATAGAATCGCCACCAAGCTCGATAATAGCTGCAAGTAATGCCTCTGTTTCCTTGTCAAAGAAGGCACCAATTCTCATATCGTCTTCTGTATGCCATTCGACATCACCTTCTCCCACTTCCGCTGCCTCATGAACAGAAGTAACAAACCAGCCTCTGGTGTTGAAATCGACGACGATAGCCCACCTTGTGTTTCTTGTGTGATCAAACTCTCCGTCATCGATAGCGTCTTCAGGCGTTTCTTGAGACATATACACTCTCCCGAGAAGTGTCTTTAGTCTTTTTACCAAGATTGGGCTAAAAATACAAGTAAAATCTACTTCCTTTTAGAATGGAACTTTTTGTGAGTATCGTGGAGAGCTTTGTCGGTGATGTGGGTATAAATTTGCGTGGTGGAAATATTGGCATGGCCGAGGAGCATTTGGACAGAACGTAAGTCGGCGCCATTGGAGAGAAGGTCGGTAGCGAAACTGTGGCGCATGGTATGGGGCGTGACCTTCTTCGACACACCAGCTTTAATAGCATAGTGCTTCACGATCCTCTCAACTGATCTTCTGGTCAATGCTGGGGCATCTTCTTTGGCCTTCTTTTTACTACGGCCGACAGAGACAAAGAGGGCATCGCCCATATCTTTCCTCTTCGTCAGATAATCTTTGAGAGCTCGCTTCGCCGAATCAGAGAAAAAGACCACTCGCACCTTACCACCCTTGCCCCGGATAGAAAGTTCGTCTGAATGGAGATCGATATCGCTTGGAAGAGAACAAAGTTCGGAGACACGTAAGCCCGTAGAGAAAAGAGTTTCGAGAATGGCCTTGTCACGAAGTCCTGCGAGAGTGGTGGTGTCTGGAGCTGCAAGTAGTCGCTCGAGTTCTCGAGGAGTGATGAGGTCAAGGGAGCGCTCTGGCACCTTCGCCAACTCTATCGTCTCAGGCGAAAGAGCTTTAACTCCACGCTTGGCCAGATATTTGAGAAAGGCACGTAGAGCTATGAGGTAATAATTCTGGGTCTTCTTCTTCATAGTCTCGCCAGTCTGTCTGTTGTTGCCAGTGGACTGGCGATTGAGCCACATTCTAAATTCTCGGACTGTCTCATCTGTCAAATCAGTCGGTCGTTCGACCTTGGCAAAGTTTAGAAAAACAGAGAGATAGTGGTCGTAATTCTCAATAGTCTTAAGCGCCCGCCCCTTCTCAATCTCGGTATATTCCAGAAATTCCCGCTTTAACTGCTCTAGTTCGTTAGTTTTAGTCATATTGTGCGACATTATACCACTTGCCTGTGGCAGGCAGGCGAGCTTGCAGGGCGAGTCGAAGTGTGCTATTATTAATAGGTGATTTCTAAGACAAAGAAACTTAAGCTCATCAAGGAAGTAGCCGTCCATGAAAAGGATACGGGCTCTCCTGAAGTGCAAATTTCCATATTGACAAAGCGTATTGAGGAGCTGGCAAAGCATCTCAAAACACATGCCAAAGATAATCACTCGCGCCGAGGCCTTCTGGCCATGGTGGCAAATCGTCAGGCGCATATGAAATATTTGGAAAAGAAAAGTCCGAAGCGTGCAAGGGCTTTGGAAAAGAAACTTGGTCTGAAGAAGTAATCACCGGGAAATTTACAATTTCCAATTCTCAATTTTCATTGAATTTTCAATGTATTAATGTTTAAAAATTGAATCATTGGAGCTTGATTGTAAATTGCAAAATTAAAAATTGAAAATTTATACACAATGACTGTAATTAAGCATAAGGCCCAAAGAGTTGGGATTTTTATAGACACGCAAAACATATATCACTCGGCCAAGAACCTGCATCATGCCAAGGCCAACTTCGGTGCGATAGTCAAAGACGTCCTCGACGGACGTGTCCTTATCCGTGCCATGGCTTACGTGGTGACCACCGAGTCTGGTGAGGAAAACGCCTTCTTCGGCGCCCTGGAGAAAGCGGGTATTGAGATCCGCTCCAAACCATTACAAATCTTCCTCGGCGGAGCCAAGAAAGCTGACTGGGACGTTGGTCTCGCTATAGATGCTGTAACTATGGCACCGAAAATTGACAGCGTTATTCTATTATCAGGCGACGGTGACTATGTGCCTCTAGTTGAATATCTGCAAAATACTCACGGTTGTCAGGTAGAAGTGGTGGCCTTCGGCAAATCATCTTCAGCCCGACTGATCGAAGCGGCAGACGACTTCTTCGACCTCGACCACAATCCTAAAAAATATCTTCTTGTTGGTGGTGCCGACAATGGCAAGAATCCGCGCAGGAAAATTTAGTTCGACTACGCTCACTACAAGTAATAAGCTAGAATAGAGGGTAATGAATCCAGAAGAAGAAAATCCTCTAAAACAGATTCGCACCTTCCAAGGGGACGTGGCAGAAGCTCTTCGAACACAAGAGGAGTCACTTGTTTCCATCCAACGAGCCGAACATATTAAAAGGGGGGACGTAAAACCTCCTAGTGACAATAAGGCGAGAAATCAGTCTGCTTTATTGATTCTGGGTAGTCTCGTACTTTTTGCCTTAGGCGGAGCTGGAGCTTGGTATGCATACAATGAGTTTCTGGTAAAAACTAACACCCCCACCGCGACAGCACCGGCCACGAGATTCATCACTTCCAACACGGAGGTTAGTGTTAGTGTCAGCGCTTCCAGTTCTCGCGATACTCTAATCTCTGCCGTCTCCAGTGCATCGAGCAATGTAGTGGGAGGACAACTGAGTCATATCCAAATCCCTCTAACTTCTAGTGAACTTTTCCAGACACTTATAAGTCAGGCGCCCAGTAGTCTAGTGCGTGCCTTCGACCCATTATTTATGTTCGGAGCACTCGGAGAGAGCCACTTTCTTATAATTAAATTGACTTCTTTCGAAAACGCTTTCGCCGGCATGCTTCTCTGGGAGAAGAACCTGGCACAAGATATTGGGCCACTATTTAGTACGGCTCCACTCTTGCGCAACTTGCCACCAGAGCCAAAATTTAGCGACCTGACAGATAGAAACAAAGATATAAGAGTGCTTAAACTGGAAGGGCAAGAGATTATTCTTTATTCATTCTTCGATAATGAGATGCTTGTCATTACAGATAGCCTTGAGACCCTAAGGACTCTCATCGATCGTCTGAATAGGGAAAAACTTTCCCGTTAAGACTGTTTCTGATAAAGTATGAGTATGACTATAGACTTAAAGCATTTCAAAGAAAAGCTGGAAGCAGAAAAGAAGCTTCTAGAATCAGAGCTCGCGAAAGTTGGTAGGAAGAACCCAGATAATCCATCAGATTGGGTGGCCGCTCCTGCCGACGATAGTCGCGTACATGCCGACGAAAACCTCGCCGCTGATGAGATCGAGGAGTATGACGAGAACATGGCTATCGTCAACACTCTTGAAACTCGTTACAACGACGTCAAACTCGCATTAGATAAGATCGAGAAAGGAACTTACGGTATTTGTGAAGTAAGTGAACATGAGATAGAGATAGATCGACTTGAAGCAAACCCATCTGCTCGTACCTGCAAAGAGCACATGGATACCGTCGCCTAAATAGTTTTTTTCCACCTACATCAACTTTACGCTATAGCTTGATATTGATGTAATTAGATATTTAACTACTTAGAGCAAACCGAACTCAGAACGAAGATGTTTATCATTCTCAATCTCGTCGACAATCATGTACAGAATGTCTTTTCCAACTCCGAAATCTGTCTTTAGAAGTCCTATAATATCTTCGCAATCGTAAGGATAGACCCAAACACTATCTTGTAGTCGAGAGAAACCAACAGAGACAAATAGATTACGTATTTGGTCTCTGATCTTTTTCTTTTTTTCAGGAATGTCAAATATGACTACTCGCCATTTCTTGTCCCACTTCCTGGGACGAATTAGTTTATATCCATAGAACTCCAGATGTCTTAGTTTTCTTTCGCCTGCTTCAGTAAGCTCATAATATTTACCATTAAATTTGAGTAGTCCTTTCTTTACCAACTTGGAAGCGGATGAACTTACTATTTCACTTTGGCGCCGATTCGAAATAAGTCCTAGTTTGCCCATTGCTCCAATGACATTGGGTGCAACGAGTCCAATACTTAATATCCCAGCCAGCTTCACTGACTCTAGAATCAATTTCTGTATTTCCCCATGTTTTACCCTTCTTCTATTTCTTTCCTCAAGTTTCCCCATACATCAATTATACGCTATAGCTGAATATTGATGTATAAAGGAATATGGGGGAAGAGTGATATAATCCTTTTTATGAATAGGCAGGCTGTGGGGTTTATAATTAACTTATGAGTTTCTCTAAAGTCTACAGCGCGCAGACAAACTTACTTTCTGTCATTCCGATTTCTGTTGAGACAGATATTACTTCGCGCACTTTATACGCTTTCGCAGTCGTGGGTCTACCAGACAAAGCAGTGGAAGAGGCGCGTGATCGTATTTCAGCCGCGATTAAGAATAGTGGTTTTGAGTCACCGAAGAAACGCAACCACAAGATCGTGATCTCACTTGCTCCAGCTGATGTGAAGAAAGAGGGCCCCCACTTCGATCTCTCAATGGCACTTTCATATCTTCAAGCCAAGGAAGAGATCGAGTTTGATCCTGAAGGTAAATTATTTTTGGGAGAGTTATCACTCGACGGGAAAGTGCGTCCGGTGCATGGCATCTTACCTGTCGCCCGTTTCGCCAAGAAAAACGGTTTCAAAGAACTCTATGTACCAATGGAAAACGTTCGAGAGGCAGCTATCATCGACGGTCTGGATGTCTTCGGTGTCTCCACGCTTGCTGGGTTGATCGAGCATCTCTCCCCTCGACAAGGCTCGGGGCAAGTAGGTACTAAGAAAATTCAAAAAGCAGAATTAACTCTCGTAGACAAAGTAAAATCATTTTCAAGCATAGACTTCTCGGACGTGAGAGGGCAAGAGAGGGCGAAGCGCGGGCTCCTTATTGCAGCTGCAGGGGGACACAACTCGGCCATGTACGGCCCGCCGGGTACTGGCAAGACCATGTTGGCTAAAGCGTTTGCGGGTATCTTACCAGAACTTTCTTTTGAAGAATCGCTCGAAGTGACTAGCATTCATTCTGTAGCTGGAATTTTGGCTGAAACTTTTATTACCAATCCTCCGTTTCGTGCTCCGCATCACACTGCGTCATATGTCTCGCTTGTTGGTGGGGGGACGACACCGAGACCGGGGGAAATAACTCTGGCTCACACCGGAGTTTTATTTATGGACGAGTTTCCAGAGTTTGATAGAAGAGTGATAGAGAGTTTGCGCCAACCGCTCGAAGATAGAGTGATATCAGTATCGAGGGCCAAGGGCACAGCGCATTTTCCGGCGTCCGTTTTACTCATCGCGGCTATGAATCCTTGCCCGTGTGGCAATTTCGGCTTCCGAGGCAAGCCTTGCATCTGCACACCTTCAGCACTGTCGAGATATAGAAGGAAAATGTCTGGCCCCATCATGGATCGCATAGATATCTGGCTTGAAGTGGATAGAGTTTTGCCTTCTGACCTTCATGATGATGACAGAAGCCTGCCTGCCGGCAGGCAGGGAGACAAAAGCGAGATCTTCCGTACCAAAGTTGAACAAGCACGCAAAACACAAAGAGAACGTTTCGATAAAAAAGGAAGGAAATTGTCGCGCAATTCAGAAATGAGTGCCAGAGATTTGGTAACACTAGTTACGCTAGATAAAGAATCTCGCAGAACCTTAGACCTCGCCGCCGAGCGGCTCGGTTTCTCTCCGCGTGTTTATCACAGGATGATTAAAGTAGCCCGCACCATCGCCGATCTAGAAGGTAGTCCAGAAATTACCAATTCTCACATCCTCGAAGCCGTCGAGTACCGCCCCAAAAAGTTTGATGTATGAATATAGTAATTGGAAAAGGAAATTTGGACGGGAAAGGTATTTATGCAGGCAGAGATTTTAAAAAGGATGAGATTGTAATCGAATATAATCTCAAATCTTTAACAGAAGCGGAGTATTCGGATTTGTTGGAAAAGGAAAAGATGTTTGTTCATACACATTGGGGAGTAAGGTATCTTTACTCAGAACCAGAAAGATATGTGAATCATTCATCGACGCCAAATACTTATCAAGATTTGGAAAAGAGATGCGACACGGCTCTCCGAGATATTAAAAGGGGAGAAATGATAACCACCAATGCAACCAAAGACGATATTTAGACTAAAAACATATATCAGCTATAGCGTAAATGTGTAATTTTATTTAAATGCCAGATGCGGAGGTAAATCTGATTTTTCGTGCGTCACGGAGCGCGACGGCGCGAGTGGAGTGTGCTGCGAGCACGCAGCGATAACGCGCTAAGAAAAATTAGATCTACCGGAGATTTAAAATGGATTCTTGGCGCCACGGACTTCGAAGTGGAGATGGGGGCCAGTGGTCTTGCCGGTCATACCGACGGCTCCGATCACTTGCCCTTGACTAACCCAATCTCCGACCGAGACATTATCGACACTCATATGTGCATAAACGGTTTGAGTGCCGTTAGCGTGACTTATAACTATATAGGTTCCGTAACCGCCATTGTAGCCACCTTTACGCGACACAATTATCTTACCGTCTGCAGAAGCAAGAACCGGAGTATAAATGGGGGCCGCCAAATCTACACCATTGTTACCGTGTATGCCCTGACTCTTCTTCCCACCAACTATTGGTCGAAGATAAAACCCGGCATAAGTAGGGAAACTTGTAGATTTGGAGCCTGAACCACTTGTTGAAGCAATTTGGCTGGCGCTAATAACCCCATCAGGGATGATAACTACGTCTCCAGGCTTAATTTTGGCATTAGTGACAAGGCCATTGTATGAAAGAATGTCATCGAGATCTGCTTTATATTTCTTAGCAATAGATTGCAGGGTATCACCAGACTTAACAGTATGACGCACGCCGGAGATAGGTAAGATAACTAGTTCCTGACCGACTTTTATCGAATTAGCCTTGATGTCATTGGCCCAAAGGATGGTATTGGCAGAGACACCGAACATTTCGGCAATCTCACTTAGAGTATCTCCCTTGCGCACAACATAGACGCTAATCTGGCCAGTACCTGATTTACCCAGATCCACGAACACCTCACCCTCTCCACCATTAGCTTCAAGAGCAACGCTATCAACGATGGCGATTTGGGCACCACCTATACCGGTAGGATTAATGTTCAAATAACCTTCCAGAAGGCTCATGGTCTGAGAATTGCCTGTCTCTACTATCTCCGGCATACGCAAAATTTGCCCTCCTTGACTACGCGCGTAGGCGAAAATAGGGAGGATGGCTAGGGCAAAAACTGTATATCCAACCGTTCTTTTACTAATAGAATAGGGCTAAAATGTTCATACTTCCGTCTTTGACCGAATCAAATCATTGTAACCCCCATATGATATAGTGTCCACCATGCTAAAACCCTCTAATCCACAAGCTCGTGGACTCAATTCTCGACAACAAAAAGCGGTTGAATCGACCGAAGGACCCCTTCTTATCCTCGCCGGTGCGGGCGCTGGTAAAACTAAAACCATAACGGAGAGAATTCGCCACTTGGTAGAGAAAGGGGTGGCTCCTTCCAAGATCTTGGCCATCACCTTCACCAACAAAGCAGCCAAAGAAATGCGCGAGCGGATAGACGAGAGTCTCACGACAAACTTGCGACCTTTCGTAAGCACTTTCCACTCTCTGGGGGTGCATATTTTGCGAGAACAATTTGATAAAGTTGGCATCAAGAAGCATTTCATCATCTTCGACAGAGACGATAGCAAAAAGGCGGTGAAGGAGGCTCTCCTAGTGATCGGTCTGGACCCTAAAACGCATGATCCCGCTCGTCTTATGGGCATAATTTCGAAAGAAAAGGGCAAAGGCAGCAGTTTCAAAGATTATAATGAGAGAGATGAGCGGGGATACTTCTCAAAAGTAGTAGGTCAGGTCTGGCCAGAGTACGAAAAGGTACTGGCCAGAAATAGTGCACTTGATTTCGACGATCTTCTGGTCAAAACTGCAAATCTCTTGAACAACGACCAGTCGGTAAGAGACTATTACAAAAATATTTGGGAATACATACACATAGATGAGTATCAGGACACTAACCGTGTTCAATATGAGATTTCAAAAAAGTTAGTGGGGGACAGTAGGAATATCTGCGTGGTAGGAGACGTGGATCAGAACATTTATTCTTGGCGCGGTGCTGATATTAGAAATATTTTAGACTTTGAAAAAGATTATCCAGATGCCGAAGTGATCACCTTGGAAGAAAATTACCGCTCGACCAAAAATATTTTGGAAGCAGCCAACGCAGTGATAGAGAAAAATGAGATCAGACTCAAGAAAAATCTTTTCACCACCAAAGCTGAGGGTGAGAAGATTACTCTCTTCCAAGGACTAGACGAAGTGGTAGAAGCAGAATTTATCGTTGCCAAAACAGAGGAGTTAATTAAGAAAAATACTCCGCCGGAAGAAATCGCGGTACTTTTCCGAGCTAACTTCCAGTCGCGAGTACTTGAGGAAGCATTCATGAATCGCAATATTCCTTACCAACTACTCGGCATCCACTTCTTCGAACGAAAAGAAGTTAAGGATATTATTTCGTATCTTCGCGCGGCTCTTAACACTGACAGTCTCTCTGATTTGAAACGCGTGATCAACGTCCCAGCGCGTGGTATAGGCAAGACGACAATTCTCAAAATTTTTTCTGGAGGAGAATCAACACTGCCTGCCGCCATGAGAATAAAATTTGCCAACTTCAAAATGCTTCTTGAGAAAATTGAAAAAGTTTCTATGGAAAAGAAGTTGAGCGAAACTATTTCTTTCATCATCAAAGAATCTGGGATGGAAGAGGAGTGGAAAGAGGGTGGAGATGAAGGACAAGCTCGACTTGAGAATGCCTATGAGTTAGTCAGCTTCGCCTCGCGATATGACAAGTTAACGCCTGAGGAAGGAGTGTTAGCATTCCTCCAAGATACGGCTCTACAGAGCGATCAAGATGAGATGAAGGATGAACAAAAGGCCGTACGTCTGATGACCGTACATGCGTCCAAAGGACTCGAGTTCGACGTCGTTTTTGTCGCTGGACTTGAAGAGGGGTTATTTCCTCACCAGAGAGCCAACGAAGAAAATACGGGTAGAGAAGAGTCGGAGGAAGAGAGGCGACTTTTCTACGTAGCCCTCACTCGCGCGCGGAAAAAAATATTTCTTTCGTATGCAGAGATGCGCACTCTCTTCGGTAGAAAGCAGGTGAACATACCGTCTGGATTTATTTTTGATATCCCTGAAATATTGGTGGAAGAAGAAACTCTCGATGAGTACAGTTTCCCTAGAAAACCTCTATTAGAAATCGATTTCTAACATGTGTGGACACTCGGTGTCCACAGGTATATAATTTTACCAATGAGAAACATCTCTTTTTCTGAAAATGAGTTCTATCACATCTATAATAGAGCAGTAGATAAGAAAAACATCTTTACTAGTAAGAAAGATATTGATCGATTTTTCAAAGGAGTGGAGCAATTCAATACACCAAAAGTGTTGGGAAGTATAGGGCGTGGACACCGAGTGTCCACAACCCCAAAGCTAGTGAATTTTATTGCTTACTGTGTAAATCCAAACCACTTTCACTTCATTCTAGAACAAGTTTCTGATAAGGGTATTGAGAAATTCATGCACAAGATTGGGATGGGCTATGCCAAATATTTCAACACTAAATACAAAAGATTGGGAGTCTTATTTCAAGGAAAATTTAAAGCCAAGCTTATAGATTCTAACGAGTACCTTCTCCACCTAAGCGCTTACGTAAACCTGAACCACAGAGCACACGGCCGTGGACACTCGGTGTCCACATTGAGTAGGACAAGCTGGGATGAGTACATTAATAACGATTTCGTGGGCGGATTCTGTAAAAAGAAGGTCATTCTAGACCAATTTAGAAGTAGAAAAGAATATCAAAAATTCGCCGAAAGTAGTCTCAAAAGCATCGTGGAGAGAAAAGTTTTGTTAGAAGAACTGGAAGATGCTGGGATTGAACTTATACCAGGAGTATGAGAGCGAAAAAATCACTTGGGCAACATTTTTTAAAATCAGAGAGAGCCCTTTCTACAATCATCGAAAGTGCTCAAATTAAAATAGGGGATACTATTTTAGAAATAGGACCTGGTACAGGGACTTTAACGGAGAAGCTGTTAGCTACTAGCTGTCAGCTTACAGCTGTAGAGAAAGATGATGACTTATATGAATTACTAAAAGAGAAATTCCAAAAAGAAATCCTTTCCGGCCAGTTGAACTTGATCCACGATGATATCCTAAACTTCCAAACTTCTAACTTACAAACTTACAAACTTGTCGCCAATATTCCTTACAACATTACCGGTACGATTTTGAAAAAATTCCTCGAAGCAGACCAACAGCCGGAAATGATAGTGCTCTTAGTGCAGAAAGAAGTTGCCAGAAGAATCGTCGCGAGAAAAAAGCCCCTCGACTCCGCTCGGGGTAAAGAGAGTATTTTATCCATTTCTATCAAAGTTTATGGCCAACCAAGGTTCGTCGAGACTGTTAAAGCAGGCTCTTTCGTCCCAATGCCTCAAGTGGACTCGGGCATAATCGTTATAGAGAGTATTTCTAAAGACTTCTTTAAAGAAATAGCTGTGTATGTTGACACCGAGTGTCAACGAGTGGAGGAGGGGTTTTTTAAGATGGTGCGTGCTGGGTTCCAGTCAAAACGCAAGAAACTTTCTTCAAATCTGTCTGTAATCTTCAATAAAAACAAAATTCGAGAGACATTTGAGAGATTAGGCCTAGATGAGTTCATGCGAGCAGAGAATATGAGTGTTGATAACTGGCAAAAACTGGCTAAAAACCTGTTATAATTTAAGGCATGAAGCCTGGGTTAGCACTTTCACTTACAATCTCCGTATTACTTATCGGAGTAGCGTCTTGGTATCGCTTCGGTACTGTCAAAGTTAGCCAACCGAACCTCGTAGCCGTAGAACTCACAGAAGGTGACTACGAAGAAATAGTTGAGGACTTCACCGGGCCAAAAGAGGTAAGCCCAATAGCCACCTCGACAAAACCTTTAACCAGTACTGATCTTGTTGGCCGCCAGCTCATATCGGATTACGTGAGTCTAGCCGGCAGTGGGCAAGTGACAGACGCAGATATCCTCGCTTTGGCTGATAGATATGTGGAGGGTCTACCTACTCTAAGCAATGCCCCTACTATAACTTACGTAGATCTAAAGATAGTCTCTGATACTAGAAATAATTTCCAAAATTATACTGACACTTTGACAAAAATATTCAATGAATATGCAGCGAAAACGAATAAAATACAGGTGGAAGATAGCGACCTAGAAACTCTTAGTCCAGCATTTTACTCATCTGTATCAACCTTAAATACAGCTTATGCTGGGGCTACTTCTAAATTAAAGGCTGTTGCGGTGCCGAGCTCACTTGCTCCAAGTCATCTAGAGCTAGTTAATATTTACCTCTCGATAGTGGCGGCGACAGGTGCCATATCTAAGGCCGATCAAGATTCAACAGCCGCCTTCGCTGGCCTAGTTCTTTTGAACAAAAACTTGGAGAGGAGAACTCTTCTACTCAATGAAATTGCTCAAATTTTAAACTCAAATGGTATATAATTTAAAACAAATGTTTAGGAAACGCTCAATTACTTTTCTTTTAATTCTATCTATCATTTCTTCTGCCTTTTATCTTCCTGTTTCCGCACCGCGAGCACAAGCACAATTTGGTATACCCGAGTACGGGTGGGACTTGGAAGATATCACTTGGGACATCATGAAAAAGATAGCTATAGGAATAGCCCAGAAGATGGTAGCCGACATGGTGAGATCAACAATTGATTGGGCTCAAACAGGTTTCGAAGGTAACCCGGCTTATGTGACTGACCCGAAACAATATTTCACCAGACTCGCTGATGGTGCTGCTGGTGACTTTATAGGTGGGACTGAATTGGGGTTCCTTTGTTCACCATTCCAGACCCAAGTCCGAATAGCTTTACAGAGACAATATAGCCAACCTGCTCAATTTCAATGTAGTCTGACAGGAGTAGTTGGAAATATCAACGCTTTCTATAGCGACTTCAGCCAAGGAGGGTGGGACGGGTGGTTTAGCATGACTCAAAATAACGCTAATAATCCATACGGCGCCTTCATTGATGCTCAGGTAGAACTTGATAGACGTATAGCTAGTGCTGTAGGTATCGAGAAGGAGCAGCTTGATTGGAGCCAAGGATTTAGAGGTTGGTCAGACTGCCTCATACCTGATCCAATGACCGGAGAGTGTCTCCAGCGTGACCCGAACATAAAAACACCTGGAAGCATAATCAAAGGTCAACTTGATAAAGTCCTATCTTCTGGTTTTGAGCAAACAATAAATGCAAAACAGATAAATGAGCTAGTCGGTGCATTTGCTACTGGCCTTCTGACTCGCTACGTCTTCGGTGACAAAGGCCTGTTTTCAAAAAGTACCGGCGGTAGTCAGAGAGATATCATAGACATCGATAATGATGGTGTTCCTGATGGTTGGGACAATGACAGAGACGGGCAGCTAGATATCTGCCATCATGGACTGAGGCAGAATCTACCTCCAAGATCGACTCCAAATAATGCAAACTGTCTCGGTTCAACTGAAGTCCATAATTCACCCTACTTCATCCCTATTTGCGAAGCTCTAGCCGGCGCCATACAAGAATTGGAAAAATATCTTGATTTCATCAACAGAAACACCTTTGCCAAAGTCTATTCTAATACCTGGACAAACAGGACTGTTACCGCGAATGGGGCGGTTGAAAATTTGGAGAGTGCTGTCGGCAGATACGAAATAATGGCATACGACCCGGCACTATTTACTCTAGGCAAGTATATTAAATTTATGGACGATAGGATCGAATCTCTAGTAGATGACAACTTTATTGACCAGTCAGAAGTAGATCTGCTCAGAAGAAACACTATTAACATTCTGACGTACCTGAATGCCTTCAAGGTATCCATCGGTCAGTGTGATGCCCCTAACACAGGTGCTATTGGTAACATCCCGCCACCGCTTATCGAAGAGTACGTACCAGGAACTGGAACCCCTCCTCCTATTAACACAATTCCTCCAACTATCGTAGCAAGTATAGACTTGGGAGTTGGAACATTCCCAGACCCTGTCTATCACAACGGCAAGATATATATAGCTGTCCAACAAGGTCCTGCCTTAAGTAGCCAGCTGAACCTCTATAGCTTCGACCCAGACCTATCTAACCAACAAGTTCAGCAGATTCCATTCTCCGGAGTTGGTCTAGCCTTCCAGAGAATAGTAGTGAACAACGGCATATTGTGGGTAATCTTCAGAGATGGCGAGAATTCTGTGGGCGCTATCCCAGAATCTATCAGACTCTGGCGTGCTGATACAGGAGCAGTAGAAAACTTGGGCAACGTGGTAGGAAGTGGGAATGACCCAGTGGCCATAGGCAACGGTTACATCGCTTGGCAGAATCAAGTAGGTGGAGTCATAACAATATTCAGAAGATCAATTACAGGTGGAACAATAACCAATCTAGGAGCTGGCGCACCTACGGGACTCTCTAGAATTATGCCGGGCGGCAGTGTGGTACTCATAGATACAGATAGGAACATGTTCCCTTGGGGCACCAGATTCTGGCTGGCTGGTTCGCTTGCTGTGGCCGAAGACTTCACCCCGCCACCAGATAACGGCATTGTTGGCAGATTCAATAACGACCCAGTAACAGAATTCAACTTGTGGCCTGCTCAAGTCGCTCATACTCCGCATGCGGCAACTGACGGTTTTGGTAACTATGTTATAGCTACTTGGAATCCTACAGTGAGAGTGGCTGTGGTGAAATAGAAAAAATGAAGAAGTATTTTCCACGTATCTCTACCTTCCTAATCAGTTTAGTCTTTATTTTTGCAATAAGTGGAATTATTTTTCCACAAACTGTGCACGCTAGTTTTTGGGATGTTGTAAGTTGTACCTTAAACCCATTTGATTGTGCGTTAAGAAATCTGGTCCTTTTCGTGGTCAGTACGGTACTGCAACTAGTCAGTTTGCTTACCGGTCTAAGCGGTATTGTTTTGAATGGAATCATCTACTATACAGTGGTCGATGTATCTAATAACTACACCAAACTCACTTCTATAAACGTAGCCTGGGGTACTATCCGTGATATTGCCAATATGGGTTTCATTTTCGTTCTGCTTTATGCAGCCATACAAACCATTTTAGGCATAGGTAGTGATACTAAAAAACTTATTGTCAGAATCGTCATAGTTGCCATCCTCATAAACTTCAGTTTATTCTTTACTAAAATAATTATAGATATCTCTAATGTTCTGGCCCTGCTCTTCTACGACGCTATAGCACCAGGAGCGGCTAGTGCCGGATTCAGCTTGACGCAGACAGGACTTTCGAATGCTTTCATGCAGCACTTAACTCTCCAGAGTCTCTACCAGACAACTGCATCATTAAACCTTGGCCCTACGGAAATAATAACGATTGGTGTAATGGGTTCCATCATGCTCCTCGTCGCTGCCTTCGTCTTCTTCGCCGCAGCAATCATGTTTGTTATTCGCTATGTCATTCTCATTTTAGTTCTTATCCTCTCGCCCCTAGCATTTATGGGATGGGTCTTGCCTGGTCTTAAGAAATATTGGGACCAGTGGTGGAATGCTCTCTCTGGTCAAGCGTTCTTCGCGCCAATATACTTTATGCTTACTTGGATTTCTCTTCAGGTACTGAAAGGTATTATGGGTTCGTTCGGAGCACCGCCCAGTGGCGCTGCTGCAGGTCTCAGTGGATTAGCTATAAGTGGAAACCAGGTCAACCTCGATCCTGGCACTTTCGCTATGTTTATCAACTTCATTGTCGTTATTGTCTTCCTTATCACCGCGCTCATTGTGGCCAAAGAATGGGCGAATAAAGTACCAGGTGGAATAAACAAACTAACTAGCTTGGCTATGGGTGGCGCAATCGGGGGAGCGGCACTTGTAGGACGACACACCATAGGTAGAGGTGCAGCTGCTATCGCAGACAGTGAGAGATTAAAAGAAATCCAAGAAAAAGGTGGAGCAAAAGGAATGGCAGCACGACTAACCCTAGCAGCAGGAAGGAAAACATCTGAATCAAGTATGGATATCAGAGGAGTGGGTCTCGGTATTGGTGGAGCTATGGGTGCTGGTAAAGCTGGAGGTAAAAGTGGCTTTGCAGACTTTAGAAAGAAACAGGCTGAAGCAGCAGAGAAGAGGGCTAAAGGACTTGGGCCATCACAAGAAACCTTGGATCAGGCTGAACAAGAGGTAATACGAGCCGAGAGAACTGGAATAGAAACGAGGATAAAAGCTGCTAAAGCAAGATTAGATCAGCTCAAGGGAGTAGACAAGAAAGAAGCAGACAAGAGAAAGAGGGAAGTAGAAAATAGAAATAAAGAAAATATAGAAAGAGATCCTATCGTACAGCAAGCGAAAAAGGCAGAAGAAGAAGCTAGAAAGAAAGAGGAGCAGATAATTTCAAACGACCCAATACTTAAAAAAGAGAAGGAATTAGAAGAAGAAGTTAAGAAAAAAGAGGCAGAAATGAATGCAACTCTTATACCTGAGCTGAAAACTCAGAGAAGAGAAGAGCTTGAATTAAAAAAACGTGAACTTGAGACAGCTAAAACAGCTTCTGAAGCTAGAAAAAAACAAATAGAAGAAGAGATTAAAGTACTGAAACAGGGAGCCGAGTCAGCAAAGACAGCAGCTCAAGCAAGAAGATCCGAAATGGAAACTGCCTCTAAAGCAGAAGTTGAAAGTATTACTGTAGTACAGAGCACAGCAGATAGACGCAAACAGGCTTATGCAAATCTTATGGAGAAGTCGATCTGGGCTAGAGCTAGAGGTTATAATCTAGCAGCAGCAGCTCAAATCAGAAGGGGGAAGAGTAAAGAGAAGAAACTCGTAGAGGCATACAAAGATGCTACCAAAGATGAACCTAAAGATGAAGGGGCTGATACAGAAACATCAGAAACTTCACCACCCACTCCACCAGCTGGGGGAACACCAACAACATGAACGAGCAAGACAAACTTATAGAAGAACAGTTGAAAACTTTGCCGCCAAATTTGCAACAGGCAATTAATGCTGTGCCATGGAAATCATTGGTGCAGGAAATTGGCAAGCAAAATAATTTTAGTGACGAACAAATTGCATCTCTTGAACAAGAAACTATGTTTGTTATATATGAATTCGAAAATCCCGTTGATTACCCCGCAAACATTATCAGAGAATTAAATATTTCTGAGAAAACAGCATACGCAGTATTGGAGTCAGTTGCTAATAAAATCTTTGATCCAATTTTGGCCCAAGTCCCAGAAACCCTTCCGGCGAATTTGCCGATGGTTGAACCGGGGGAAGTGGCTCATACAGTAGATAGTAAACAGTACATAGTAGACAGTAAACCAGAACCATCAAAAGTGACACCACCAGACTACAGATATCCAGAAGGGAAGGATCCGTACCACGAACCACTTAAGTAGCTTGATACCATGTGCTTATGAAATTGCGCTTCACACATCATGCCCAATCTCAAGCGCTCGCTCGTTCTATAGATTTATCCCACATAACTGACACTATTCGTAACCCAGACATGTCTGGCCCAGCCGCGGCTGGCGCCATAATCTTTCGTAAAAAGTCTAAAGATGGTATGCTGGAAGTCATATGCAGAAGAATAAGAAAAAACGAATATCTAGTGCTAACAGCTTACTTTCTATAAAGAGAGGAGGTACTCTAATAAGCTACGACAAAGAAGCAGACGCGGCTTATTTCTCTGTGAAAAAGGGTGTGGTGGCAAAGACTGTGAAGTTAGATGACTGGTTACTTGCCGATGTTGACAAGAAAGGGGGCTTGCTTGGAGTGGAAATGCTCTTTGTCTCTCTTCGTGCTCCTCACCGATCTATAGTTTCTATGTTGAAAATGGGTAGAACTCGGGCAATTGCTTAGTTGTAAGTAGTGAGTTGCCTTGCCCGTCCGTAGCTTTCGGCGAAGGAAGGTTGGTTGTAGGTTATAATATTTATATGAGATTCCAGGTACCACAATTCATCGAGGTCGAGGACAAGATTTTCGGTCCTTTGACTTTCAAACAGTTTATCTACATTGGTGGCGGAGTTGGTGTTGCTGTTATTCTTTTCCTACTTTTGCCAAGATTTCTCGCTATCATTATTGCTCTGCCGATAGTAGTCTTTTCTGCGGCGCTGGCTTTCTACAAAGTGCATGGCAAACCATTTATAAATGTGGTCGAAGCGTTTGTGAAGTACACTTTTACCAACAAACTCTATATTTGGAAGAAGGAAGATAAAGTAGTAGATAGTAGACAGCAGACAGTAGATGGGGGCAAACCAATAGAGCAGGTTTATGTGCCGAAACTTTCTGACTCCAAGCTTAAAGAACTCACTTGGAGCCTTGATATTAATGAGAATCGGAATCCAACCACACAGTCAACAAACGACTCACGACTAACAACTAACGACCAGATATAAAATACGGGAACCCCTGTCGTGTGTCGTCAGTCGTCGGTCGTCAGTGTATAATAACGTCATGACTCCTACTACAAGCGCCACCCAAGAATTTGTTCCTATCAAGGAAGTGCGCGATGGTGTTATCGTGCTCAAAGATGGTGGTTTGCGCGCCGTCCTTCTCTGTTCATCTATAAACTTCGCCCTCAAATCGGAAGATGAGAGAAATGCTGTGCTCCTCCAATTCCAAGATTTTCTTAATTCACTCGACTTCTCGATTGAGATAGTGATTCAGTCTCGCAAACTTGATATTCGCCCCTATATAGCCTTACTTGAGGGGCAGGAAAAGGTGCAAACAAATAATTTGATGAAGATCCAGGTACGAGAATATATCGAGTTCATCAAGAATTTTACCGAAAATACCAACATAATGACCAAGAATTTCTTCATCGTAGTGCCTTACGGTTCGACCGTCATTAGCACCAAAGGAACCAGTAGCTTCAAAGATATTAGTTCACGATTTGGCTTCGGCACTAAAAAGGAGCAGGCCGCTGCCACAGAAGCCAGTTTCGACGAGAATCGTAGTCAGCTCGAAGAGCGTTTGTCAGTAGTGGAGCAAGGGCTGGTACGAACTGGCATCCGCGTGGCCCACCTCGGCACAGAGGAAGTTATTGAGCTCTTCTACAAAGCCTTTAACCCTGGCGAGACAGAAAAACCACTCAAAGTGAGCTAACTCACTTTGATGACCGACGACAAACAACTTACGACTAACGACAAGACATGCAGCAATTCAGATTCTTAGAATGGGAAGCTTATAAAGACTCTCAAGAATTATTTACCTTCGTTCATGGCCTTGTGAAGAAAATGCCTAAGGAGTATCGGTTTGAATTAGGTAGTCAAATACTTCGCTCGACCTCTTCTGCAATCCTTAACTTAGCTGAAGGAAGTGGAAAAGAATCAGAAAAAGAACTGAATCGTTTTATCGAAACTTCATTAGGATCATTGTATGAAACTCTCGCAAATTTAGATATCCTAAGAACAAATAAGCTAATCGACGTCCAAGAATTCGCTACAGGTAAGAAGAAAATTGCCAGTATTTGTAACCAACTCGGAGGCTTTAAAAAGAAGCTGAACATATGAATTTAGTCGTTAGTTGTCGGTCGTAAGTCGTTAGTTAAGGTAAAATTGAGTTATAATATAAACATGGGAATATTTGGCTCACTATTCAAGAAAAAGGAGGTTAGGACTGATATCTCTTCCATTTTGCCTAAAGAAATCTTCGAAGCTGGGGTACTGGAGCTGAAAGATATCATCGCCCCTTCAGCCCTTAAGGTTACACCGAGGGAAATTAATTTGGGCGAAAAGATTTTGCGCAGTTTCTTCGTCATTTCATACCCACGCTTCCTTTCTGAAGGCTGGTTCAGCCCAATCATCAATATGGACAAAGTTTTCGATGTCTCTATCTTCGTTCATCCTGTCGAAACTTCTACAGTCTTGCGTAAATTCCAGAGAAAAGTAGCAGAAGTTCAAAGCCAAATTCACAGCCGAGAGGAGAAAGGCTTGGTGCGTGATCCGGTACTTGACGTCGCTTACCAAGACCTTGAGAATCTTCGCGACCAGCTCCAACAAGCGCAGGAAAAGCTCTTCGACGTCGGTCTCTACATCACCATCTATGGTGAAAGTGACTCCGAACTCGATAAGGTAGAGTCTGAAATAAAATCAATCCTCGAATCTAAGCTCATTTACGTCAAACCAGCCCTTTTCCAACAAGAACAAGGCTACAAAAGTACTTTGCCTCTCGGAAATGACCTTCTAGAAGTACACTCTAAACTGAACTCTTCTCCACTTTCTTCTCTCTTCCCTTTCACTTCTTTCGACCTAACTTCTGACAAAGGAATTCTTTACGGCATCAATAGACACAATTCCTCTCTAGTCCTCTTCGACCGCTTCTCGCTTGAAAATTACAATTCCGTCACCTTCGCCATGGCTGGCGCGGGCAAATCTTATGCGGCCAAGCTTGAGATCTTACGTACTCTCATGTTCGATACCGATGTCATGGTCATGGATCCAGAAAATGAGTACGAATACATGGCTGAAGCGGTAGGAGGTAGATATTTCAAAATTTCTCTTAACTCTGAACACCACATTAATCCGTTTGACCTGCCTATCCCAGGACCGGATGAGAGCGCGGCTAATATATTACGCTCTAACATTATCAACTTGGTCGGCCTTTTCCGCCTGATGATGGGTGGTATCACGGCCGAAGAAGACGCCATTATCGACCGGGCTATTACCGAAACTTACGCCCTCAAAGATATTACCGCTGATTCAGATTTCAAAAATATCGAAGCTCCTCTCATGTCTGACTTTGAATTGGTACTTTCTGGTATGGAAGGTGGGGAGTCACTGGCACAGAGATTCTCAAAATATACTAAAGGCACTTGGTCTGGATTCATCAATAGACCATCAAATATTGATATCAACAGGAAGTTTATAGTCTTCTCTCTACGTGACATGGAGGACGAACTTAAACCTATTGCCATGTATATCGTTACTCACTACATTTGGAACGCTATTAGAAAGAACTTGAAGAAACGTCTCTTGGTCATCGACGAGGCTTGGTGGATGATGAAGTCGGAAGATACGGCCTCGTTTCTCATGGGACTGGTTAAACGCGGGCGCAAATATTTCCTCGGTGTAGCTACTATTACTCAAGACGTGGGAGACTTCTTGAAATCGCCTTACGGTGTGCCAATTATCACCAACTCTTCTATCCAAATCCTCTTCAAACAGTCACCAACGACGATAGATGAGCTACAGAAAACCTTTAACCTAACAGATGAGGAGAAATATCTCTTGCTCGAGTCAGACAGGGGAGAAGGAATCTTTTTTGCCGGACTTAAGCACGTGGCTATCAAAAATATTTCTTCTTATACCGAAGATCAGATTATTACCTCCGACCCATCTCAGATTCTAGGCATTAAGAAAGCGAGACAAGAGGCAGCTGAAGACGAAGAAGCAGCACTAGAGACTGCCAAAGCAGAAATAAAACAAGCCCAAGATGCAGGAGAAAAGTAAGGAAAAAGGACTTAAACCACACACCGTCGTATTTATGATTGCGGTGGCTTTATTCGTCGACTTTCTGCAGTTCTTGTTAGGTTTCATCTACATGGGTTGGCTTGTAGGGATTTTTGCTGGACTTACATTTTGGCTATGGTTTAAATTAAATGGAGTAAGTATCGGCTTTAGCAAACCAGGGCGTATTATAGGATTTGCAGGCACATCACTTGTGGAAATGATACCTATTCCGTTGCTGGCCGGCCTGCCAGCATGGTCAGCTTTTGTAATCACACTAGCACTTAAGAATAAGCTGCAGGAAGTTATCCCTGGGGCAGACGTCACAAAATTAGATATAATGAAGAGATGAAAAAGTTCTATATTTTATCAGTATTTACTCTCCTTGTTCTCCCGATATTTTCATTAAACGCCCAGTCAGTCGACCTACTCTGGCAAGGAGATACTTATACCCCACCTTTTTATGAGGGTGCTTCTCTTTGGTCTAGCCAATCAATGATTACTTTCTTGGCAGTACCGAACGGTCTTGGCGATCCAGCAAATCTCTTTTATATATGGACAAAAGATGGCACAGTGCTTGGTAATTATAATGATGTGGGCAAAAACTCTCTTTCTTTCTACGACACTATCATTTCAAGACCACAAACTATAAAGGTGGACGTACTACCATTTGATGAGAGTGAGATTTTGGCAAGTGCAACTGTTTTCGTCGCCGCGACTTCTCCGACTCTGGCTATTTACGAAAACAACCCATTGTATGGATTCATGTTCCATAGAGAAACAAGTGGGACACACCAACTGGAAGATAGGGAAGTGACCTTCACAGCCTTCCCACTTTTCTTTACCGCTTTGAATCGCTTTGATAGTACCCTGGGCTACGAATGGCAGACTAATGTTGGTAATGTGGAGACTAGAAATTCGGTAACGTACCGTACACCAGAGGATGCCAGTGGTATATCGAGTGTTCAGGTGAGAGCTTTGAGCAGAGATAAGATACTACAGAGTGGGGATAACAGTTTCTTAGTAGAATTTGGATCCCGTTAGAGATCAATTATGATGTATTATTACTGTAAAATAAATAACCGACGGAAGCGCGAGCGCTTCCTATCTCTAACGGGACGGACAATGAATACAGTAATTAGTAGACAGTACATAGTAGACAGAAGGAAACCCAAATTCTTTCTTTTCGTATTCTTACTATTTACTATTTACTATTTACTATCTGCAACTCCTGTATTAGCTCAACAAACTGAATACGAGCTCCTAGCCCCATTGCCAGGTTACGTACAAAACACTACTGGGAATAAAACGACTGCTTCCAAGTATATTGAGGGTATCTTTACATTAATCATCGCTATAGCGGGGTTACTTGCTGTGATTATGATAATTTTTGGGGGTATCAAATATATGTCTACTGACGCCTTCACTGGCAAAAGTGAGGCCAAAGCCACTATAGAACATGCGATCTGGGGCCTGCTTTTGGCCGTAAGTGCCTGGCTTATTCTCAATACTATCAATCCAAATTTAGTGAATTTTAATATCTCAGTGCAACCAACAGTGACCACCCCCCCTCCTGGTGGTATTAGCACCGGTTCTTGTACAAATTGCGTCACTCTTCAGTCATTAGGTATTCCAACATCTGGAAGTGCCACTGGTGGCTCTATCGAAACATCTTTTGGAAACAAACTTGTTCTTTTAAATACTGTTCTTACCGGAATTGCCTGGTCTGTTACTGAAGCTTATCCCGCTTCAGTTCTTCACGTTTCTGCCTGCCACAGTAACGGCACATGTGTTGATGCAAACGTCGCAAATCCTAGCGCTTCCAATATAAACCAGTTTGCTTCTGCAGCATCTGTATCTGGTCTTATAGCCTCATACGAAGTCCAAACAACTGCCGAACAACAGACTCTTATAAATGCCGGTGTTAATGCGTCAATAATAATTGTAAATGCTGGCGCCACTGGGCCACATTTTCATGTAAGATAAAAATGAAAAAAATATTTATAATTTTAATAACAGTCGTGGCGGTCGTCCTGATTGTATTCTTGGGATGGTATTTCATTTTACGCAATCCCAATATTCCGGTTGGAGAAGCTATTAGAGATATTTTGCCGTTTGGGTCAGGGGATGATATTTCTGGACCCACGACTAACGACCCACGACTAACGACGGGGACAGGCGAGCAACAAGTATTTGACGAATTTGCTGTACCAACTGCTAAACTATTTCGCCTCTCTAACACACCTGTCGCCGGAGCTGTGGTATTGAACCCCCGTTCGACAAGCTCAGGGCAGGGAAGTACTTCGACTACCATTGTCCGCTATGTTGACCGAGCCACTGGGCATATATACGACGTCAATTTGGCAACACTTGAGAAGACCAAAGTTACCAACCAAACTTTGCCGAAAATTTACGAAGCCTATTTCAGACCAGACGGCAATGCAGTCCTTTTCAGATCTCTCAAAAATGATTCTGATGTGGTAGAGAACTTATCTCTAGCTCTCACCCCCCCTACAGCCACGGTTTCGACCACTTCGACTAGCTCAGGACAAGCAAGCTCACCGCAAGCTAGCACTCTCTACAGTGTTTCCTCCACCGCCCTGCGTGGAGATATTAGTAGTGTCGCTGTTGGCTCTGGCAATACACTTTTCTATGCTCTTCGAGACACTTCTTCTATAGTCTCATCGGCATTTAATGGCACGGGGGTAAAAAATCTTTTCACTTCCGCTTTTAGCAACTGGCGCCTGACCACATCCGGAAACAGTTTGGTTATCCATACTAAGGCCAGTGCAAACGTACCCGGTTACGCCTATACCCTCAACCCTTCAAATGGCGCACTGACAAAAATTGTTGGTCCACTCAATGGCTTGGTAGCCATCTCAAACGCGGCTGGCACTCGAGGACTTTATTCTTATGCCGAGGGCAATAGAACAAGGCTATTTGCCCAAGACCTTAAGAGCGGGGCGGCCACTGAAATATTACCGGCCACCTTAGCAGAGAAGTGCATTTGGAGTATAAAAAAGGCTGGCACACTTTTCTGCGCTGTCCCCACTAGTGGTGTAGGGGCAGGGGAGCCAGACAACTGGTACCGAGGCCTAACTCACTTCTCTGACCAAATATGGCATTTTGATAACGACTCTGACATAGCTCAACTTATTTCTGAACCAAAAAATGATCTTGACGTTGACATTGACGTCTCTCTACTCAAACTTTCTCCTAATGAAGACTATTTAATATTCATCAATAAAACTGATTTGTCTCTCTGGGCACTTAAATTAGAGTAAATAGTTATTAGTAAATAGTAGATAGTTAATGCAGAAAATTTCTTCTTACAAAGATCTGTTTGTCTGGAAAAAAGCTGTCGAGCTAGCGATTGCTACTTATAAACTAACAAATCACTTTCCAAGAGAGGAGCTTTATGGCCTAACCTCTCAGATGAGAAGAGCTGCTGTATCGGTATCATCAAATATCGCTGAGGGAAGTATCCGCGGAAGTAAGAAAGACTTCTGTCACTTTCTCAGAATCGCCAGTGGGTCAATAGCTGAACTAGAAACCCAGGTGGAAATTTCTAGAAATCTCTCGTTCGGAAAGGAACTAAATTATGATGAGGTTATTAGTATTGCAGTAGAGGTTAATAAAATGATTCACGGTTTAATCACAAAGCTAAAAGTATAAGTCTTGAGTCTTTCTATTTACTGTCTACTAACTACTGTTTACTAACTACTTGAGTGAGCCTTCGGCGAACGAAAAGTTCCTGTCCAATACTGAAAAGATTGGTGGTGAGCCAGTAGAGAGCAATCACTCCAGAAATGTTGTAGGAGATAAAAAAAACTATTATTGGAAAGAAATATTTCATTTGAGTCTGCATACTTCTAGTAAGATTGTCGCCGAAAGAATTACCTTTAGGGGGAGCTTGCCCTTTCATAGAAATTTTAAATTGGAAAAAGGTGGAGAGAGCCGCTAAGAGTGCCAGTACAACACTTTTTGCCGTGATATCTAAGAGACCGAGAAACACGATACCAATATGTTCTGGAGCAACTACAAACGAGTAGAGAAGATTTGAGTTCACTTCCGGGAGGTGAAGAAATATTTGATACAAAGCTAGAATAATTGGAATCTGAATAATGATAACTAGTATCCCCGAGAATGGATTCACTCCTTTCTCTTTATAAAGAGCTAAGGTTCTTTTGGCCTGTTCTTCGGCTTTGTCCTTGTATTGTTCCTTAATTTTGGCTAATTCTGGAGCTATTTCAGCCATTTTCACTTGAGTGACTACGGCTTTCCTAGAAAGTGGAAAAATAATGAGGCGCACTAAAATAGTTAGTATAATGACAATAATGCCGGCATCAGCCCAAGGTAGTATCTTGAACAAAAGTACCAAAACATTGTAAAGCGGGTCGAAGAAAAAGGTGTGGTAAAGAAAAGACATTAGATTATTATAACCTATAACCGACAACTTACGACTAACGACTTTAACTCATTCTCTAACTCTCTACCTCTAATTTTCTCGGAGCCAGATTTGGCTATCACCAGATACAGTCCGCCACGAAGCGATGGAAGAATGCCACGCATAGCAGAATATAACCTGCGTCTAATTTTATTGCGGACTACTGCACTCTTAGAAATCTTTTTTGATACAGAGATAGCGATACGAGCTTGCTCAGAAGAAGCGAAACGCAACGAAAAGTGTGCTGAATTGAAATATTTTCTAGATTCCAGAAGTGGTTTGAAAAGTTTTCTAGAAATTCTTCTATTTTTTGGAAGCATTTTTTGATAGTAAATAGTGATTAGTAGTTAGTAGATAGAATTTTAGAATAAAACTATTTACTAATTACTATCTACTAAATAGCTAGTTTACTGCGACCCTTGCGACGACGGTTACGAATAGTCCTTCTACCGGTTGAAGTCTTTTGCCTGGATAGGAAACCGTGAGTCCTGGCTCTCTTGCGTTTTTTTGGCTTGTATGTTGTAGACATTTCTTCTTAACAGGTTATTAACACATTATAAACACTTTTTGCACTTTTAACAAGTTTTTATCCAACCCATAAAAAGGTTACTATGTACCGAATAATAACCATGATGGATTATAAGCAACTCTGGCAGAGCGTTTTGGTAGAGATAGAACTAAACATCTCAAGCGCAAACTTCACAACCTGGTTTAAAGATACTCGGATCGTCAAGGAAGATAGTGGCATAGTGATACTCTCCGTGCCAAACGCTTTCGTCAAGGAGTGGCTCCTGACCAAATACCACAGCACCATCCTTAGAAACTTGAGAAATCTCGAAAATTCTGTCCACGCCGTCGAATATGTCGTAAACAAAGAAGAATCTCGCAGGAGGGAGGAGAGGCGTGACCCAGAACTCCATACTAGAGAGTTGCCCTTGCCAGAAACACAGGTTAATAAGGACGATAACTTAAATCCACGCTACACCTTCGAGACTTTCGTCATCGGACCCTTTAACGAACTGGCTCACGCTGCCGCTCAAGCGGTTATTAAGAAGCCTGGGATAATGTATAACCCACTTTTTATCCATGGAGCTACTGGCCATGGCAAAACTCACCTGATCCAAGCTATCGGCAACCACATCAAGACAGTTAGCCCGGGTAAAAAAGTCTATTACATGACTTCGGAACAATTCGGTCAGGACTGTATGAATGCTCTCCAAAACCAGAAAATGAACGTATTTAAGGAGAAATACCGCAAATATGACGTTTTAATCGTCGACGATATCCAATTCTTTTCAGACAAACAGAAGTTTCAGGAAGAGCTGTTTCATCTATTCAATACTCTCTACGACAACAACAAGCAAATTATCTTTTCTTCCGACAAACACCCCTATTTCATCACCGGCCTTGAGGAAAGGCTCAAATCGAGACTCTCGGCCGGCATGACGGTGGATATCCCGGCACCAGACAAGGAATCGAGGATTGCCATCATTTCTGCCAAAGCAATTCAACAAAACATTAATTTGTCACAAGAAATAATAGACTACCTAGCCCACACCATAAACGGCAACATTAGAGACCTTGAAGGGGCAGTGAACACTTTACTCTGCCACTCCGAACTTAAAAATAGAGAGATATCAATGATCGATGTCAGAAATTACATAAAAAATAACATCAAGCCTAAGAAAACAATTGCAGTAAAGGACGTTGTGAGAATTGTCTCAGACTTTTATAACATCAAAGAGGATAGTATCTACGAGAAAACTAGACACAAAGAAGTCATCAGGCCAAGACAGATAGTCATGTATATTCTGCGCGAAGATTTCAACATATCTTACCCATCCATCGGTC